>ERZ779622.38-NODE-38-length-96703-cov-18.236032_pt1 | contig 96703 bp, 79 predicted proteins | sample MGYA00514188_ERZ779622 | MGnify/ENA primary metagenome ERZ779622 (study PRJEB29562, sample SAMEA4376702) | mouse gut metagenome | isolation source: Cecum | study: EMG produced TPA metagenomics assembly of the A DSS colitis mouse model was used to assess the... | reverse complement strand
ATGTACGGTTCTTAGGGGGGAAAGGGGTAGCAATACCCCCGACCTACCCGACAAGGCCTACTACGACGCTTTGAAATCCGTACACGACCTCGTAAAAGGGGCACGCAAGGTACAACAGACTATCCTGCTCGTAGGTGACATCAGCGATATTTACGTGACCAATTTCAATACGATGATGGGCGACCCGAATTTTACCGTGGAAGAACTCTCGGCCATTGCTTTCGGGTATAACCGGCTGCTTGAAGAAAGCAGTAACCTGCTGCTGGACTTGAAGGAAGTGACCACGGCAACCGGACTCTCGATGACCGACAAGGAACGGCTGGACATCATTAACCGGATATACGGCGAAGTGCTGGAATACAAGAACCTGACATGGTACTACACCCGCAAGAATATCGGCATATCGTACCTGCGCAGCAAGAAGAAGGGGGATTCCCAGCGGGTGCTTGCCCTGTACGGGACACACGACCAGCGTTACTGGTAATCATTCATCCTTAAAAAACAGATAGACTATGGTATTACTATCAATAGACTGGACGAACCTGCATGAGTTGTTGCGTTCGCTTTACGATGAAATGATGCCGCTGTGCGAGGATATGGCCAGTGTGGCGAAGGGAGTGGCCGGTATCGGTGCCCTGTTCTACGTGGCCTACCGGGTATGGCAGTCCCTTTCAAGGGCGGAAGAGATAGACGTGTTCCCACTTTTCAGACCATTTGTGCTGGGCCTTTGCATCATGTTCTTCCCCACTATGGTATTGGGGACAATCAACGGGATTCTTTCCCCCGTATGCAGTGCCACTTCCTCGTTGGTTGAACAGCAGACTTTCGACATGAAGAAGTATCAGGAAGAGAAAGACGAACTGGAACGGGAAGCGATGCTGCGTGACCCGGCAAAGGCTTTCCTTGTGAGTGATGAGGAATTTGACAAGAAAATAGACGAGCTTGGCTGGTCGCTGGGAGACATGGATACGATGATAAACATGTACGGGCAGAAGGCGGTGTATGACATGGGGGAAAAGGTGCGGCAATGGTTCCGCGAACTGTTGGAACTGTTCTTTCAGGCGGCATCGCTACTGATAGACACGCTGAGGACTTTCTTTCTGATCGTGCTGTCGATACTGGGGCCTATCTCCTTTGCGCTGGCCGTCTATGACGGATTCCAGAGTACGCTCACCACATGGCTGTCACGCTATATCTGTATTTATCTATGGCTGCCCGTCGGTGACTTGTTCGGGGCTATCCTCTCGCGCATACAGGTTCTGATGTTGCAGCAGGACATCAAACAGATGCAGGACCCGACATTCATACCGGACGCATCGAACAGCGTTTATTGTATATTCATGATTATAGGTATCATCGGTTATTTCTGCGTGCCCACGGTGGCCTCGTGGATTATCCAGGCAGGCGGTGCCGGAGCTTACGGCCAGAAAGCGAACAGTGCCGGAAAGATGGCTGGTAACGGTGCGGCGGCAGTCGGTGGGGCAGTCGGCGGATCGGTAGCTGGGCGTATCAAGAAAATGTTCTAAACGTATCACTAAAAAAAATAGAATAAAGACATGGAGTTCAAATCATTAAAAAACATCGAGACATCGTTCCGGCAGCTACGGCTGTTCGGAATGGTATTCCTAGGAGTATGCGCACTGGTAACGGTCTTCGCCACCTGAAAGGCATACGAGTTTGCAGAAGCGCAGCGGCAGAAAATCTATGTACTGGACAGCGGAAAATCGCTGATGCTGGCACTCTCGCAGGACGTGCAGCAGAACCGCCCCGTGGAAGCGAGGGAACATATCAGACGTTTCCACGAACTGTTTTTCACCCTATCACCGGACAAGAGCGCCATTGAAAGCAATGTACAGCGTGCCCTTTACCTTTCGGATGAAAGCGCCATCGGTTACTACCGGAACTTGCAGGAGAAAGGCTACTTCAACCGGATGATCGCGGGAAACATCTCGCAGACCTTGACAGTGGACAGCATACAGGGAAACTTCAACAGTTATCCCTACGAGATGAAGACCTATAGCCGGCAGCACATCATCCGTTCGAGCAGCGTTACCGAAAGGTCGCTTGTCACCACCTGCCGTCTGAGGAATGTAACCCGGAGCGACAACAATCCGCAGGGCTTTCTGATAGAGAGTTTTACCATCATCGAAAACAGGGACATCGGACAGTATGAAAGATAACGGTATAAAAAAGGTCTTCCACTCGTTCAGAACGGAGAAAGACCGACATATAGCAAAACTCCGCAGACGGTGGCAGCGGTTGAGCTACCGGCAGCAAAGGATGATCATCCTTTACCTGCTCGGACTCTTCGCCGCCATCGACCTTGCCTACATCGTGGGCGGTTTCTGCGGGACAGACAAATTTCCGATTGAGGTGCAGCATCTCCAAAGGATTGCGCTTCCCCAAACGGACAGTATCCAACCATTAAAAAACAATGTATCCAATGACACAATCCGATAAGAAAGAAGAGAAAGAGAAGGATAAGGGAGCGCAGAAGACGGAACCTTCATCCGAAAAGGAGAAGAAGTTAAGCGGCAAGGCCGCCGAAAAACTGAAATTCTATGGCGTGGTGGCAGTCCTCTCCCTGCTTTGTGCCGGGTTCATCTGGTTTATCTTCAAACCGGACGCATCCGAAACAGTGGAAGGGACGGCAGGCATCAATACGACGATACCCGACGCTATCGCACCCGAAACGATGGCCGACAAACAGAAGGCTTACGAACTGGAAGAAATGAAGAAGCGCAGGCAGGAGAAAGTCAGAACCTTGCAGGATGTGGCCGGGGGCTACCTGATGCCGGACACAACGGACGGGCTGAAACCCGAAGAAGATGCACCGAAAGCGGATGCTATCCGGGAGTCCAGAGAGAAACAACGGCAGATTTCAAGGCAGATCACCTCGTTCTATCAGGAACCGAAGGAGAGTCCGAGGGTGAGCGAACTGGAACGGCAGGTGAAGGAGCTTAACGAAAAGCTGGAACGTGAACAGAAAGGACAAGACCCGCTGGAACTGATGGAAAAGTCGTATGAGATGGCGGCACGCTATTTCCCCGGACAGACGGGCGGACAGGTGAAAAACATACAGCCTGCGGGCGTTACGGGCGGTTCATCCGGCAATCCTGCCGCCATAGCCGCCGGACGTGCCACGGAGAATGTGGTTTCGTCACTGGCCGTACCTCCGGTCCCCGACACGATACCCCGCAATTACGGTTTTGCCACTGCCGTGGGCGGCGGACAGCTTGCCGGAGCCAATACGATACGTGCCTGCGTGGCCGAAGACCAGACGGTGACCACCGGAGCATGACTGAAGTTCCGACTGCTGGAACCGTTGCAAGTGGGCGGCGTGCTTGTACCTGCGAATACTCCTCTATACGGTATGGTGCGTATCGAGGGGCAGCGGATGGCAGTCACCGTGAACTCCATAGAGAGCGGTGGGAATATCCTGCCGGTGGAACTAACGGCTTACGATATGGACGGGCAGGCCGGACTTTTCGTTCCGAATACAGCGGAACGTACCGCCATGAAAGAAGCCGCCGCCAATATCGGGGGCAGTTTCGGAACAAGCATCTCGTTCGCACGCAGTGCCTCGCAACAACTCGTCATGGACGTGACAAGGGGCGTGCTTAGCGGCGGATCACAATATCTGGCCACAAAGATGCGTGAAGTGAAGGTGTCCGTGAAAGCGAATTATCAACTTTTATTAATATCCAAAAAGCAGTAATCAGATGAAGACAAGAATTATTTTATCAATAGCCATGCTTTTAACCGTATTGTCGGTAAAGGCGCAGGAACCGGTGGAAACAAAGATTTTCCCCACCAACCAGATTATCTCACCGCATAAGATTGAGGTGACTTTTCAGAAAACCGTACATATCCTTTTCCCTTCCGAAGTGAAATATGTGGATTTGGGCTCGTTCGACATCATAGCGGACAAGGCCACGGGAGCGGAAAATGTAGTACGCATCAAGGCGGCGGTGAAAGGTTTTGAAGGGGAAACGAACTTCTCCGTCATCACTGCCGACGGTTGTTTCTATTCTTTTAATGTGGTTTATAAGGACGAACCGGCGCAACTTTCCATTGAGATGGAAGACTGGCTCCGGGACAATCCCGAAGGCGGGATTGCGGGTGACCGCATGTTCGTGAAGCTGAAAGAACTGGGCGGGGAGACACCGCTGGTGGTGAACCGGATCATGTACACGCTGTATAAGAAAAACAAAAGGGACATCAGGCATATCGGTTGCAAGAAGTACGGCATACGGACACTGCTCAAAGGGCTTTATATCAACAATGACCTGCTGTACCTGCATACCTCTTTGCGCAATACCTCGGATATATCGTTCGACATTGACTATATCCGTTTCAAAGTGGTGGATAAGAAAGTAGCCAAGCGCACGGCCATGCAGGAGAACTTCATAGAACCTGTAAGGACATACAACCGCCTGATAACGGTGGACGGGAAAGCCACGGTACGCAATATATTCGTGCTGCCCAAGCTCACCCTGCCGGATGACAAACTGCTCGTGGTGGAGGTTTACGAAAAGGGCGGTGCCCGTCACCAGTCGTTCCGCATAGAGAACACAGACCTTGTGACGGCAAAACCAATCAGTGAACTGCATCTGAAATAATAACCTATCTATAATATAATGTATATGCAAAGAATACTATTCATACTGACAGTTGCCGTGTTGTCGCTCTTTGCGGGCGAAGCATACGCGCAGCGTGACCTGCCGGGACAGACGGGTGTACAGTTTACAACAGGGGGAGTCAATCATTTCCTTTCATGGAAGAGTGGCGGCGAACGCCACTACTTTACCTCGCTGGCCTTTACACGTACCAACCGTAACCGTACCTACTGGCTGTATGGTCTGGATTATCAGATAAAGGAGTACACCTACGAAAATAAGGTAATACCCAAAGCGCAGTTCACGGGGGAACTCGGCTATTTTATTCCCGTATTGTCGGACAAGGGCCGGAATACCTGTTTCCGTATCGGACTTTCCGTTTTGGGCGGCTTCGAGACGGTCAACTGGGGAACCTCCCTGCTTCCTGACGGGGCGGCAGTGACAAACGGGGACAGTTTTATTTATGGCGGAGGACTCACTGCGGCTTTCGATGTCTGGCTGACAGACCGGATCATCCTGCTGATGCAGGTGAAGGAAAGGGCACTGTTCGGAACGGATGCGGGGAATTTCCATACACAAATAGGTTTAGGCGTTCGCCTTATTATTAACTAACGAAAAGAGAAAGGAGAAACAGAAAAATGAAAAACGTATTATATATATGTATAGGCGCACTGTTTGCGGTGCTGGCCTTCAGTTCTTGTAACGACGGGATAGACATCCGGCAGGGTTATGATTTCAGCCTCTCGTCATGGTATCTGCAAAAACAGATTGCAACGGGTGAAACGGTGGAGATACGCTTTTATCTTGACCGTGAAGGGGACTATGAAAAGGCGGAGTATGAAATAGGTTACATTCAGATGGAAGGCAAGGGAGAGGTGTCCGACAGTGAAGGCATAAAACTGGTGAACCGGGAAGTGAGGTCGCTGGCAGAGGTGCCGGGACTGGATACGGAAAATCCGGTAAAGCAGGTATTCACTCTCTTTTACCGCTCGACAAGTGCCAAACGCTCGGAGCTGAAATTCTTTGTCCGGGACAATTTCGGGCAGGAAAGGGAAATGACTGTAACATTTGACACGGAAAGCGGTACGACGGAAGAATAGCCGTTACCAATACCTATAAGTGAGAACGGCGGGGCATCCCGCCGTTTTTCATTCCATAAATTTGACTGTATGGCAGTAATTTGATTGATTTACCCACCCGGTGATTCAAATTAACTTTTTATATTTACCAACCGTTTTAAATTTATAAGCACATGAAAACAACACTCCGTATATTCCGCATTTTATTCAAGCTGCTTCTGCTCTGTTACGTGACAGTGGTAAACATTATCCTTATATCGGCTTTTTATGTCCTGCTTCTTCTTATTGTGGAATGGGTAGCCCCTTCCTTCCTGCCGGGACTGTTTGCCGAATACTCCTTTGCGCATCATTTGGTCTATTCGATGCCTTTCTATCTTGTACTGCTTTATATCCTGTACAGCCTTTCACCGCTGAACGTATGGATCATGCGGATAAAGGAAGGTTATAAGCCGTTGGGCGGTGACGAACGGGCACGGCTGGAACGCCTGCTCGTAGAAATGGGGATGGAAAGAAAGCTGAATATCTACCGTAACAGGGATGCACGCATGAACGCCGTGACTTTCGGTTTCAATACTATCGGTCTGACGGACGGCATACTCCGGGCGGCTACGGATGAGGAACTCAAAGGGATAATCAGCCACGAAGTGGGGCATATCTCGCATTATGATTTCGTTTATCAGGTACTTCTGTTCTCGATGCAGTCGCTGGGCTACCGTTGTCTGTACGGACTGTTCCTTATTCCTGCACTGTTTTTCGGAATCATCGGCAACCTTGTGATTGCAGTGGTTCCGGCTGTCCGGTTCGCTGTGGTGGGGATGGCAAAGCTGTGGTGGAGTCTTTATAAACTGCTGCATCACACAATTTACGGCATCAGCCGGATGGCCGACGTGAATATCAACAAATATGCCGAATACCGTTGCGACACGTATGCCGTGCGTTATGGCTGCGGGGAAGGTCTGCTCTCGTTCCTGCGCCGGCTGGCGGTGGCGGAGACGGGCGGGCAGCGGCCTTCGTTTACCGAATATATCATGAGTACGCATCCGTCCACCGAAAAACGGATTGCACGGCTGGAAAAGTTGCTGTAATATGCGGCAAAGGATATATGCCTATATCATTTTACGGATATTGGTATAGGGAATGCCGGATGCACGTACCTGCCCGATTCCTTCGGAAAAGTCGTCATAATAACAGACGATATGACTGCCGGTAAGTACATTGCTGAAAATCTCTTTTTCCGGAAGCATTTCTTTATTGTCCGCCTGCTTCATCAGGTCGTCATACAAGGCACGATACACTTTGTCGGTATCTGCCGGAAAAGCCGTTTCCGGTATGATTGCCGAAAGGGTTATATCCGGACATTTGTCCGCTTCACGCAGCATGATTATCGTGTCCGCACCTAATAATCCGATATAGGAATGTAGATTGCAGGTAAATGTGCGGTAACCTTCATTGTAAAATGAAAGAATGATCCGGTAGAGTTCCATACGGATTTTATCTTCCCTGAATTGGTCGTATTTCGTTGTCTTTTCAATGGTACTGCCGGTAATGGCAACGCTCTTGTTGTACATCTTGCTATGATTTTTTGGTGGATACCTTGTCCGTAACTTCCTGCTATGTACCGAAAAAAGCACGGTACTTAACAAGTTTTACTCTCAGGTACGACCAAGCACCCATGCAGGAAACGAGTTAAGACCGTGCCATAAGCGTATGACAAGGACTTCGCCCGTTTATTCTCCTGCATTAAAATTGGTCGTTTCGAGAGTAGAATAAACAGCTAAAAGCTATAATATTATGTAATCATTCAACTTTTTTAGTCTTATAACTATCTTTTTTAAATTCAACTGCGCAAAAATAGAAAAAAGCCGGGCAACCGCATAGGGATTGCCCGACTTTTTTCGGATGGGATTTGCAGGTGTGGGGTGTGGCAGGTCAGTCCACGGGTTCGCCGCCATAACAAAGACGGCAGATGTCCTTATGGATTTCACGCATGATGTTCAGTTGCATCCGTTCACTGATATGGCGGTTGTCGGAACGCATGAACAAACGGTTCTCTATCAGGCTGCAAAATTTCGTGCCTTCTTTGCTTACCATACAGAAGATTTGATGTTCAAGGAAAAAATCCATATCGGTGGAATACTCCACATTCGGGGAAATTCTGATATATTTCATTGATTGATGTTTTTGAATGATAATTACGGTGGCGGTGTGGGTGGGGTCGCCCGGCCCTGCCCTCTGCTCTTTCGGGGGCGGGGAAAATATGTGCCGGATGATTGTTTCCGGCACATGACATAGTTATTCGCATACGAACAATTCATCTGCATTCTTTCCCGATAAACGGATAAGCCTATATTCAGACCTATCGTATAGCTTATCAAATTCATCCTGATATTTTGAACGGTATTCCCCTCTCTTAGTCATCAGTTGTTCGGGCAATTTCCCGTATTTATCTACAAGTTCCTTTTCTGCCAAAGAACACGCAAATTGTTTGATGGTATCAATGATTTCTTCTTTCTTCATCATGTTATAATCTTATAGTATTCATTCTAAATCGGGTTGAATATTGAAAGGTGAAAAACTTCACCTTTCAATACTGTAAATTCAAGCTGCCTCGTCATTATTGGGTAATGTGGGGGAAACATTCTGCTTTCCGTCCTTTTTGGCTGCCGCCTTTTCCGCTTTCTTCATCTCCTTTATCCTTTCGTCCAAACGTTCATGCCGTTTCTGATATTCTTCCTCGTGGGTGGCTTTGGCGAGTCCGTACTGGTCGGGGAAGTGCATGTTTGCGAAGTCCCGTAATAGTTTGGATGCGCTGTTGTCTCCGTAAGCGTCCTCGCAAAGAAAATGGTTGATGAAGTCCCGTCTGATAACTGTTTTCTGTGCATCTGTCAGCTTGGCTACAATTTTCATCCGCTGTTTTTCGTCCAATCGGATAGGCTGGTCTTTGATACCGCAAAGCGGATAATGCTTTCTTTGCAGCTTGGTCAGCATGATGAAATACATCATCCCATCCTCGTACTGTGTAAAAGGGCTTTCGGGGTAGTCGTTTTCACGGACTACTTTCTTTGTATCGGCTACAATCTTTTCAACGGAAAGTTGTTTGAAACGTTTGTCCCTTTCCTGCAATGTCTCAATGGTGACGGGGGCGGTTTCCTTCTTGTTTATTTCTACATAGCAAAGTTCGGGTTCTGTCTGTCCCACCTTTACATAGGTCTTTATCCTGCCTTCCTCCTTCTTTCGGTTCAATTCTTCCACTTTTCGGGCGTATTCCTCGTTTTTCTGTTCAAAGGTCTGTACGGCTTGTTCGTACTCCTTCGGTTTGGAAAACTGTTCTTGTCTCGGTGCTTCGGGGGCTTTCGGAAAACTTTGTGCCGAAACGGTATAATTCAATTCTTTTATCTCATGCCCTTTCTTGTCGAGTTTCTGAAGTGCCGTTTCGTTCATGCCACCGTAATAGGGTCGGGCTATCACTAACTTCGGGTCGGATTTCAACAGCTTCTCTGTTTCCTTTGCTACAAATGCGGCATTTTTGGTTTCCAAACATTTGCGGTTGGTACAATGTCCGCACCCGTTATGCTCGGCAAAAAGGTTGTAGTTGGCTGCGTTGTGTACACACGCCTTACATTCTGTCTTGTCGAACTTGTATTGTTCAAGGTCGGTGGTATAGTATTCTTCAAAATACTTCTTGAACAGTTTCAGCGTATAGCCTGCCCAATTGTCCCTACTGTTCTCTTTGAGGTGTTTCTCGTAAACGTCCTTTTGGATATTAGGTTCATAGGTGCTTATCTCTTCGGCTACGCTGATAGTGATTGTTTCATTGTCCAACAGTTCACCGATAGGCTGATACAGTTCGTTCAGTTTCAGACGGGTATAGATATATTTCTCGCTTCGTCCGAAACGGCTGACAAGTGAATACATATCATACCTACCCTTTTCAAGCAAGCGTTTGAAGGCTTTCGCTTCTTCGGTGGGGCGTACCTGCTCACGCTGCAAATTTTCACTCAGTGACATATCTTCCGCTTCATCATCTGTTATATTATTATAGATAGTTGCCTTTATCGTCTTTGCTCCTGCAAGCAGTGAGGCACGATAACGGCGTTCTCCGTAAATGATTTCGTAACCTCCTGCCGTGCGTGGGCGTACTGCGATAGCCTGCAAAACGCCAACCTCCCGAATACTTTCCGCAAGTTCCTGCAAAGATGCGTCTTTGAACGTCTTGCGGTGGTTGTCTGCGCTCGGATGCACGGTGGTAATATCAAGGTCGGTTTCGGCTGTGGCCGTTGCAAGCGGTGTTTTGAACGTGGCTTGCTGCGGTGCTTCTTCCGTTATGGTCGGAACGGTTGCCGTTTCGGGTGTTTCCGTCACTTCGGTAGCCGTGGGCACGTTCAGCGGTGAAAGTAATATCATCGGCTTTGGAATGATAGCCAAAGCGGTTACTTTTACTGCTGTCTCTTTCTCTGATTTCTGTACGTTGTTCTTCTGTACTTTTTTGTTCGTCTTCATAATGATAAGTTTTAAAACATTGATAATTAATTGAATAAATTTCCGTCTGAAAGGTATTCCCAATTATTGGCGTTGCTTTCTTCCGTGAAGTATTCCAAAGTTTGGGTACTCTCCATATCATCCCGACAAGCACGGAAAAAGCTGTCGAGACAATCGTTCATAAGGTCATCAAACGTGACATTCTCTGTGGGGGATTTCAAGAACTTATAAATCGGATCGAGAATACAGTCATCTATGTAATAGCCCGTAAGGGGACAACAAGTATCTACAAATATCCTGCTTTTTCGTCCTTTCATCCCTTTCCAAAAATATTTTGGGGTGCATAGGTCGTTCCAATGGTGGTTCATCAGATAGGTTGCCAACCGCCAACCGCTTAACCCGTCTATGCAATCTTCCTGCCTGCTCCGGTAATCATAGCTATAATTACATGCGTCATATCTCCAATTACGGCACACAATGCCGAAGCGTTCACAAAAAGTGTCAAGGGTTTGGCGGTTCTCGTTCGTCCAACCGTAAAAGTATCGGCTGTATAACCATTCGTTATGCGCCTTTTCTTTGGCTTCTTCGGATAACTCGGTTATCTGATAGAGGGTATATGTTCTTGTTTCCGTTCTCATGTGTCATTACTTCTTTATGGGTTCTTTGATAGGTGGGCGGATTGCTCCGCCCTGCTGTTAATGTTGTCATACACGAATACACGTTGCAAGTGTTTCCCTTACTTTTGTTTCCTGCTTCTTGCTATATATCCATCCTGCACGCCTTTCACCGTTGTAGGTAAGGTTCGCACGGAACAGACCGTTCAGACCTTTCAAAACGTCCTTTATCGGCTTGGTGTCACCGAATACGGCTATCGCCTTTTCGCTGTATTCCACAATTTCAAGATTGAGGGCTGAAAGGTCTGCGGATACTGTCGGCTGTTCTGCCGTGTCTGTTTGGTTTTGCGGTGTTTTCAAACAAATATTTGCTTCATCCCCTGCGGTGTATGCAAACCGTTCAAGGAACTTTTCATGGCTGTAAATCGGCTCTTTATTAATCGTCCAACCACTGTACTTGTTCCTGCCCAAATACATGCCGTCCCCCATGCTGTAATTCTCACGGTGTTCGAAGTCTGCGTTATATTCCGCTAAATGGGACGTTCCCTCAAAATTGGCGGCACATTTGCGCATCTCTGCGAAAAGGTTGCGTGTATGTTTGGAGAAACCTAAAATGACGGTTCGTTCTGTCCGATAATCATAGTAATCAGTATAACTGTCGCATTCACTTACCCGTAATTCTCCGATAATAACGGCTTTTGCATCCGATGGAATAAGGGGGCGCAACCGTGCCGCACCGATTTTCGAGATACGTTCGTGTTCCTCCCGTTCTTCCTTCGCTTTCCGTTCGTCTTCGGCCTTCTTCTCTTTCGCCTTAGTGAGTAAAGCAGCCGTTTCCAACGGATCTAAGAACGTCGGGTTCTCACTGTCGTAATAGATACCTATTCCGAACTTTTCGGATAACGGGCGTATAAGGTCGGATGTGTTGAAGTCATAGGTTCTTGTATGTACAAGATGATAGGTAAATCCACGTTGGTTACGGGTGACGTCATAGACTACATAACTGCCACCTGCGTAGCCTTCCAACACAACAATCTGATTGACTGAAACAGTCTGAATGTCTCTGTCATAGCTTCTGTTAGCTCCTAATAAATGTACTTTAGTCATAATGATTGAATTTTAAAGGGATTAATAATCAGTCAGAGTATCACGCAAAAAAGAATGATGAAAAGCGCAAACACGCAAAGGGAGAGGAAAGCGGAAAGGATGCGCCACACGGCACGGATGAGGAAGACCACCACCGCCAAAACTCCCAACATGGGCAACCAACCGCCCAAACCAGCCACCACACCACCGACAAAGGCACACACAAACCGCACCGCCACGTACACCACGAAGCCGACCGCCAACCACTTCACCCATTTTTTTATGCCGGTTGGAGCGAAGCCGAAGCCTCGTTTCAAATCTTGCTGTATTTCAGTTCTCTTTTTCATAACATTGACTTTTTTTTTATGCCTTGTCGGTGGCTTCACCTTGCTCGTTTCAGGGGGCAGATACGGACGGGGAGAAAATATGCAAGGCTTTTGGTGAAAAATTTTCAACCGCCCCGCTGGACGGATTGAAAAATTTTCGCCAAAACCCGTAGGGCGCGAAGCGGGCTTGCAGATTTTTAGGGGCCCCGGCCGTAGCTTCGCACCCTGAACTACGGCAAGGTGAAGTCATGACAAGGTTATAAAAAAGGGGAAATGGCTATAATGGGGAAAAGAGAACTGAAATACGGCAAGATTCGGGGCTGGCTGTGCCGACTGGTTAAAAAAATCTTTTAAACTATTCAAATTAAGTCATACGTTTATTGTCTTAACATGTAAACACAGACTGTTCTTCTCATTAAATATCGAACTGCATATGATTACTTTTCACAGTATATTCAAATTTCTTGTAGAAATCATCTGCGAATCCATAAATTTCAGTATTTTTGGAATCGATGAATTTCAAATCCACGTCAATGCACAACAAATATGAAATATAAAACCAGTCTGATAACTATTTTATGGGGAAGCCTTTTAAATCTTGCCTTACCTGTTTTAGCACAAAATAACCTGCAACATCAAAAAGACTCCTTGCGGCAAGTGATCGAACACTCTGAAGGAATTGACAAACTGAGGTCGTACAACAGATTGTACTATCTATATATGTCGGAAATTGCCGATGACCAAAAGATGGACACCTTGTTGATGCTGCTCAACCGGGTTGAGGCCGAAGCCATAAAGCAAGGAAATGCAGAAATGCAGGGTATGGTGTATGGAAATGCCATCATAGCTCACATAAACAGAAGCGAGCACGACAAGGTGATAGAGAAAGCGCCCGCCTATCTGGACTTCTACATAGAGAACGGACTGTGGAAGTTCTATTATCAGATACATATGCAACTCATAACTGCCTACAACCTAAAGGGAGAATACGAATCGGCGGTTGAAGAAGGGGAGAAGATGTACGCTCGTGCCAAAGAGCGCAAAGACAAGGCAGGCATGGCAACCGCTCTGTATGCCACGGGCATTATATACAATTCGCAAGACAGATGGAAAGAAGAAGAAAAGTGCTTCAGAGAGTGCATCGGCTTGTTGTGGGAAGTTTCGGGCTACGACAATATCCTGACGCAATCCTATGCGTTTCTATGTATGGTTTTGCGTGCTCAGAACCGGTATGACGACCTGCTGCAACTGGTGCCCGAATACGAGAAGGCCATTGCCCGTTTTGAGAAAGCTTCGGGCAGAGCCCAACCCGAAGCCAGAGGCAACCTCTACATAGCGTTGATGAATACCTATATAGATATACGCGAATATGACAAGGCGGAACCCTACCTTGCTAAGATAGAAGGCCTCATCAATAACGATATATCCCGCTTTGAACTGCTGCGGGCAAGGGCGCTGATATTGCAATCGCACGGAGACTACGGCAAGGCGCTTGCTGCTATTGACAGTGCCATGACCCGGACGCCGGAGTCTGATTTCAACCGGAACTCGCTCCGGAGGATAAAGATGCAGATACTTGCCCGGATGGGGCGTTACCGGGAAGCAGACGGTCTGTTGAACGAAATCATCGCTACGAATGATACGCTGAAAAACGTGGAGGTCAATGCCCGGTTCGACGAATTACGTACCCAATATGAAGTGGAAAAACATATTGCCGAGAAAGAGCGTAATTTCCATTATCTCCTTTTTGCTCTTGCCATTTGTCTGGTTCTCGCTTTGCTCTTGGCAGGTGCTTTCTATTACAACCGGACTATTGCCCTCAAGAATCGTAAGTTGTATGAACGAATTAAAGAACAAGACCGATTAGCGGACGAATTATCCCGATTGGAGAATGCCCGCCAATCGGAATCCTCGCCTAAGGATTCCGGCAAAAAAGCCGGAGCTACGGAACTATTTGCATCTTCCGGTGAACAGCAGAATCTGGTTATTCGATTGCAGGAGTATCTGCTCTCCGATGATAACCTGTCGAACACTGACATTAACCGCGATGATATAATCTCCGCACTTGGCACCAATAAGAACGCATTGACAGATGCCGTCAAATCCGTTACGGGAAAATCTCCCATGGAGTATATGCGCACTCTGAAAGTGGAAGAGGCACGCCGGAAGCTCGACAGCCATCCCGAATTAACGATTGAGGCGATAGCTTTCAGTTGCGGTTTTAATATACCGAGCACTTTTTATCGTCTGTTCCGCAAACAATATGGCATTAGTCCGACAGAATACCGGAAAATGGCAACGTCCAAAGAAAAATAAAAAATACTGCTCCAAAACTCAAAAGCACGGTGAATCCGTGCTTTTTTTATGTCCGAAAGCCTAAAAAAGCGGCAGAAAAGGACAAAACGCCACAAACTTGGGACAAAATGCAATAGTTTTTAGCCCGTATTTCACATCCTTTGCACCAAGAAAAAGAAATATCTATGGACAATTACATTTTCCTTATCGCACTGGGACTCGTTTTCTGCTCGCTTGCAATTGTGGCTTTGGTCTTTTTGCATTGCCGGAAGATAATTGAGAAGTGCAATTATTATATGGCGAAAGGCATCCGTGAGCAGGACTGTTTAGCTAAACAATTGGAACGAACACGCATAGAAAAAGAAATGATGGAAAAAGTGATTAAAGCAGAACTGTCGGAAGCTGTTAAGTCTTCCCTTGCAGGGGAAAAAAACGATGGCTGTACGACTGACTGTAAGAGACAGATATCGCGGATAGAGATAACCTATTTCATTTAATATACATATAACAAATGAACTTTATGAAACAATTACAAGAAAAACTACTGGCTTTGCTTCTGATGGCTTCATTGTCCGGAACAGGAGCTTACGCGCAAAAGGTACCGGATAAACAAGAGACACCGGATAAAGTGGCCATTTTCCGCTTTCTTCCGGGCGAGGAAATGTTTTCCCTCAAAGGTAACGAGGCGGAGCTGGAACGGCTCTACATGCTGGTTGACAAACACAGGGCGGAGATTACGGCAGGTAGAATGCCCGTTTATATAGGTGGCTACTGCGCCTCACTGCCCACCGCAAAAGAGAACCTGAACACGGCATTCGCCCGTGCCAACCGGGTAAAGTCGGAACTTATCACGCAGAAGGGGCTGAAAGAAGCGGATTTCATCACCGCCAATCACGCACGTGCGTACCATAATAATAAAGACTTGGTGGTAGTGACGCTCCGCATCCCTTCGGCTAAGGCTACGACGGAGACGACGCCCGCCCAAGAAAAAGTAAAACGGGAAGAACCCCAACAAAAACAAGTAGCCGTAGAACAAAAAACGGAAACTGCCGTGGAGAAACCCTCCGAACCCTCCACAGTGGAACAACAGCCTACCCTCATATCGGAGCAACGCATCCGGGAAACGGAACAGCCTTATAGGTTTGCCGTGCGCACGAATGTGCTGTATGATGCGATGCTGCTGCCCACGCTCGGCGTGGAGTGGCGGGTGAACCGCGATCTTGGTATCAAACTCGACGGCAGCCTCTTGCGGTGGGGCGGTGAGCATGGCAAAGTGCAGAAGATGTGGCTCGTCAACCCCGAAGTGCGGTGGTATCTGCTGCGCGAGAAACGCTTCTATGTAGGAGCATCGGGAACCTACGGCGAGTACAATATATATAAGTGCCCGCTTGGCAGTATCTTGTCGAAAGATACCGGCTATCAGGGCAAGATGTGGAATGCGGGATTGACCGTGGGCTACCAGCTTTACCTGTCCCGCGACTTCTCCATTGACTTTAACCTCGGTCTGGGCTATACCCGTTCCGAGTACGACAGCTTCACGATGACGGACGGGGTGCGTGTGTACAAGGAGCGCGACCGGAGCAAGAACTTCTGGGGCCCCACGCAGGCGGGTATCAGCCTGATTTGGACTATCGGAAGCAATAAATAGAAAACAATAAAAAACGAGAAATATGAAAAAAGACAGGATATATCAACTTATCGGGGCGGCGGCGATAGCCACACTGCTGGCGGGGTGCGACGTGAAAGACCCCATCTACGACACCCCGCATCCGGAGCACGGCACGGTTGCGCTGACTACCGACTGGAGCGGCATCGGCGAGGGGCTGACCGCTCCCGCAAGCTATACCGTGGCGGTAACTCCTGCTGCGGCTGCGGCAACGGGCGGGTACACCGCTACCCTCACAGGTACGACCGCCACGCTCGACCATCTCTTCGAGCCGGGCAAATATAGTATTTACGCCTACAACACGCCGGAGCATATCGCCGTCACCGGCACCGTGGCAAGCGTAGAGGCGGCTTCGGCTCCTGCCGGACAGACGGGCACATTCGTGGGCAACGCTCCGGGCTGGCTGTTCGCTTCGGCTATGGATGCCACGATAGAGGCGGACACGGAGCACGCCTATACCGCCGTGATGCAGCAGCAGGTACGGCAACTGACGCTGATAATCGAACCCACAGGCGGAACGACGGACAGGGTAGAAAGCATCACGGGTACGCTTTCGGGCGTTGCCGGGACGCTGGACATCGACAACGGCACGCACGGCTCGCCCTCGAATGTGGCGATGACTTTCTCGAAGATCATAGAGGGAACGGATGCCGGGAAATACGCGGCAACCGTCCGGCTGCTGGGCACAGCAGGTACGCAGCAACAACTTACGGCAACAATCGCCTTTACGGACGGTAGCCCGGCGGCGGTGACCCTCACGAGCGACCTCACCACGGAGCTCGCCGCGTTCAACGCCGACAAGCGCACGCCCCTCACGCTGGGCGGCTCGGTGGTGGAGACGCCCACGGGCGCAGAGTTCTCCGCGACAATTACCGGCTGGACTCCCGTCCACGGTGGTCCGGTGACGGCAGACTGACAACATTGGAAACTGATAAATAATAATTAAAAAAGCAATGATATGACAATAGTAACTTACAAGAAACTCCTGCTACTCGCGACGCTTCCGGCATTGATGCTGGCATCGTGTAGCCGGGAAGAACTGGGGGACAACGACGCCGACAGTCGCACCCCCGTAGCATTTACCGCCGTGGTGCAATCCACCGCTTTGCCGCCGCATACGAATACCGGTGGCTCGTCACCTGCCACCCGCACAGCCCTCGACTCCGATGGCAATACCGCATGGACACAAGGCGACGCAGTGAGCATCTTCATGCTCACCCCCGGCGGCACGCTGCCCGACGACCTCGTCCCCGGCCGTGCCAACGTGCTTCACAACGTAAACCCGGAGAACGGAGCACTGACCCCTGCCGATGGCACGCCGATGTATTACCCGCGAAACACAGCGGTGGACATCATCGCCTGGCATACCAGTAGTACCCCCGACGATAATTATATCCTCAACCTGAACACGGGCGACCAGACCGCCGTCGAAAAACAGCTTGCGCTCGACATCCTCTATAGCGATAATGCCAAAAGTATTTCCAGCGGCGATAATCCCGTTGTCCTCGTATTTCACCACCTGATGAGCAAAGTTAAGTTCGACATCACACTCGGATTGGGGCTGGCGAACGGCATTCTGACGGATGTACGGTTGGAAGGGGTGATTGTAGAAGGAAGTTTCGATATGCGTGATGGTTCTATAAATAAATTGGTTAGCCCCGCCGGGTCTGTTCGTGCGCTGAAATCGGGGGTGGCGGCAGATGGAACGGACGCCAGCTACACCGCCCTGCTTATCCCGCAGGATGCAAATTCCACCCCTCGCACGATAGTGGTCACCGTGAATGGCAAGGAATACACCGGCACCCTCCCCGCAACCGATGCCTACGCTGCCAACACGATGTACACTTATCCCGTCACCGTGTGCGAAACCGGCGTTGAAGTGGGGATTCCTACTACCGACGTGCCCTGGACGGAAGGCGAACTGCCCACCGTGACCTTCAACGGTAAAATATACCGAATTATCCGCAATGCCGACGACCTCAAGCGTTTTGCTGACGATGTGAACAGCGGACAGCGAGACCTCAATGCCATACAGACAGCGGATATTGACCTGAATGGCATTGACAATTGGAAGCCTATCGGTATAAAGTACCTGTCTGATCTTCGGCCATTTACCGGCATTTATAACGGTAACGGATACACTATCTCCAATCTGAAAATCAGTAATACGAAAAGAGATGATGCTGTCGGCCTTTTCGGGATGACAGACGGCGATGCTCTGCTGACCGGCATTCACCTGCGCGATGTGGAGATAATACTACCAGACCAGACATTTAGTGTCGGAACCCTCGTTGGATTGAATAGTGGTGGTTCCACTGTTTCCCTATGCTCTGCTCAGGGGATAATCAATACGAGCGAATATAGACCAAATGTCGGCGGATTAGTGGGAACTAACGCGGGTACTATTACCCGTTGCCGGACGAACGTCGAGATAACAGTAGATCGCATAAGACTATTAGGACAACTTTCAGCAGACGCCGGAGGAATAACAGGAGTAAATTCCGGTGGCCTACTATTTGCCTGCCACGCCATCGGCAGCGTCACTATGAAGGTAAATACATCTGAAGGTAACTCTATATATGCAGGAGGAATTGCCGGGGAAAATTTTAATGATTCTGGCTCCACTATCTACTGTTGTATAGCTGAAGGTGATGTCTCCGTTACATCTGAAACAGCAAACGTCAATATCTATGCCGGAGGATTGGTAGGCTATAACTATAGAGGACTACTCAATAGTTGCTACGCCCGCGGCACCGCTACAGCCAGCACTATAGAGGCAAAGGTAGGCGCTATCGTCGGATACATGGAGGGCGGTAATGTAGATTGCTGCTACGGCGCCGGCGCCGTTGGTAAAGGCACATCCAATTGCGGAGATGCATCACGTCTTATCTGCAATATCAACCCCGGAACGGGCGATATACTCCAACTCATGAATAGATCCTATTCGGCGCGCGGTGTCATCACTCGTTACGACCCCGACGCCACGCCCGCCTATGGTATCAACATCTACAGCGATTGGGATGTAAGTTCAAGCGACTTCTGGTTATACGGCGACGGAACATGGCCCGTCTTGTACTTTACCCGGAATGATCTTAAGTAACCCATCCATTCACATTAAAACGTAATAACGATATGAAACATAAACTCCTTTCCACCGCCGCCGTACTCCTCCTCGTCCTGCTGACCTGGAGCTGCACCACCGACAACGACCCAGTGCCGGCGCCCGTCACGTCCGCCCCCCGGGAACTGAGCATCTCCATCGGTCCCCGCCCGGCATACACTGCCGGAGCCACCCTCCCCGCCACCCGTGCCGTCCAGACCCCCGACGCCGCGCAGTGGGAAACGGGCGATGTCATCTGGCTCCACGTCGGTTTCGATTGGACACCTGCCGGAGGCACCCAAGCGAATAAAACCTATATCTCCGCCCTCCGCTACAACGGTGCCGGGTGGTCTCCCCTCAGTGTGCAGGACTCTATAGACCTCAATACCTCCGGCATCAAGCCTGCCATTGGCGGACCCATTAATTTCTCCGGCTTCAAACGCCACCCCCGTTGGCCCGCCGAAGCCCTTGCCGACGGCACCACCGATGCAAAAGTCCGGTTCGAAGCATACTATCTGGGCACAAGCATCCCCGTTGATGGCATCCTCTCTCTGGGCTATACCACAGACGTGATGACAGGTAGCGATAGCTTCTCTCCCGGCGTCCCTGCCGTCATCAGCCTTGAACACAGGTATGCCCGTATGCACGTTGCAAACGAGGTTGACGGGACTGAGCTCATGCTTAGTAATGCAAAATACTATTACGAGTGGAATCTTAGTAACATGACCGCTAAAGAACGGGAAAACGGATATTTCTTAAGCGTCCCCGCTAAAAGTGGATATCACTTCGCGGCGATCGACAACAACTCCAAAGTCTATCTTAACCGCCGCCTCTACAACCTCCTCCCCGGTCGCATCGACGAGTCCGGCAACGAGGTATACAACGGCTTCACCTACACCCTCATCCCGCTGAAAAACGGCACGGTGACGCCCGGTGACTGGTAAAGGAATAAAAAAAGAGAATGTATGTATGAACTAAATAAAATGATAGAAATTATGAAAGCGATTAAGAATTTAGTGATGTTAAGCACCTTTGCAGGTGCCATGTGTTTCTCCTCGTGCAGCAACGACGAAGACGTGAACGAAGTAAACAACGGTGAAGTACGCTTCACGGCCGGCATCGGCCATCAGGCGGTAGCTACCCCGGCGGCAAGCCGTGCCGCCGACACGGCTTGGGACGCCGGAGATAAAATCGGTATCTTTATGGTGAAACACGGCGAAACCACCATTGCCGAAAGTGCCTCGAACAAGAAGTTCACCACCGCCACCGGCGACGGCAATTTCACCCCTGTCACCGGCTACGAAATCTACTACCCGATGGATGCCTCGCCCGTGGATTTCATCGCCTACTATCCCCATGCCAACGCCGTCACCCTCGACGCCGACATCCCCGTGGAGATAGCCACCACGCAGACCACCGCCTCGCAAGCCACCTGCGACCTGCTCTGGGCCCGCGCCAACGGCACCAGCGGCAACGGCTACAACAAGGAATCCACCTCCGCCGTCGCCCTCACCTTCGGCCACTGCCTCACCAAGATCACCATGAACTGCAAGCTCGATGCCAGCGTCGGTGTCTCCAACCTCGACGCCGCCACGGTAACCATCAAGGGCATGAACGCCCGAAACACCTTCGACCTGAAAACCGGCACCCTTGGCACGCCTGCCAAGCCTACAGCCATCACCCCGCGCAAGCTCGCCGCACCTGTCGCCACCTACGCTGCCACTTACGACGCCATCATCCTGCCCGCCACGTATGCGGCCGATGTCGTGTCGGTGGACTTCGGGATTGGTAACGAAACATTCACCTGGGACGTGAAAGCAACCACCTTCAAACCCGGCACCGAGTACATCTACGAGGTTACCATCCGGCGCACAGGCGTTACGGCAGAAGGAACCATCACGCCGTGGGAACCGATTAATAAAGGTGGAGTGATAGCGGAGTAAAGGAGTACGGAATCAAAGGAAATAACATACAAAATAAATACATCTCCTATGCCGGGCGGGAGCAAGTGCCCGGCAAAACTACCATTCACTTAAATAACACAAATTATGGAAACAACAAGAGAAGTGAAGCCCGACCCACGTTACGTAGAGGAAACATCGAACTATTTAAACAGTATCAGAAAAAATCAAGCAGCATTGCGCCATTTTTTCAACATCATGCCAAAAGGTGGCGATGTCCATAACCATCTGACAGGCTCGGCTTATGCCGAAACCTACTTTGAGTTGGCTGCAAAAAAAGGGATGTACGTCAATCTGGAAACGGGCAGACTTTATACGCAAAAACCAATAGAGGTTGAGACGATTCGGCTTTCCAAAGATATGGATGATCTGCACAACCATCGCATGGCGCTTATCGACAAATGGAGTATCCGCAATTTTCAGCCTTACAAGTATCCTTTGGGTCCGGATGAATATTTCTTCGGTACATTCGGCTTGCTTGCAGCCCTGACCTCGGACGTTAATAACCTTGCACACCTGATGAACGAATTAAAAGTACGCGCATATAAAGAGCGTGTGCAATACTTAGAGGTGATGGCAAGCTCTCCAAGCGTTGGTCAATATTGTTTATTGAGTGAGGATGACTATAAAAAGTATGACAAAGATCTGAAAGAGTATGTGAAGGAAAATAATATTTCAGAACTTATCTCAACGTTGCAGACAATTCTTGACAAATTCAGCGACGAAAAGAATGAGGAAGCGACAAAATGCGTTAATGACTATCTCGACTCAATCTATACGTTGGATGAATTAAGTCGAAATGGTCAGTTTTCTGATGTACTATGTCGTTATCAGGGGTATGCTTCGCGTGGCGGGGAACCCATTAAAGTATTTGCTCAACTGTATGTAGTGCATAAGGCATGTATAAAAGACGAGCGCAAATTGCTGGTAGGATGCAATATTGTAGCCGCAGAGAATGGAGAAAAATCAATGCTTTACTATCGGTCACACATGGAAATGTTTGCCCTGCTTGCTGAAAAATTTAAGTCTGTTCCGACCTCGCTTCATGCCGGAGAACTGACAATGGGGCTGGTACGTCCCGAACATCTTAAATACCACATAACCCAGGCTGTTGATATTGGCAAAGCGCATCGTATCGGTCACGGGGTGGACATTTCTTTCGAGAGTTGGGATGTGCTTCTTGATGGGTGCAGCATTGATATATTAGGAGTGATGAGGGACAAGGCAATTCCGGTGGAGATCAACCTGACCAGTAATGAGTTTATCCTCGGGGTAAAGGACTCAGCACATCCTATTACTTTCTTTCATAAGAATGGTATCCCGATAATCATTTCCACTGACGACCCAGGAATTTTGCGTACATCGCTCACCGAACAATTTACCTTGGCGGTATTACGCTATGGATTCTCGTACGAAGAGATCAAACAATTTGTCTATAATAGTATTAAATATAGCTTCCTACCCGAAAGAAAAACAAGTGCGGAAGACTATTTTGACAGAGAAGATCTGATTGAAAAACTGGATCGTGATTTTGTTTTTTTTGAAAACCGATTTCACAAATCAGATTTCACACCCATAGATGCCGAATGTACCGGAAGCAATAATTAACTCTAGTCAACCCCAGCTACTAAACATACTGATACCTGTTTCCCCCAGATTTTTCATGGCTCTACTGTGATAGTCTGGGGGATATATCCAAAACTTATAAGAAAAAGTAATTCTAAATCTGGAAAGACAATGAACAAAAAGCAATTAATAGACGCTCTCTCCGCCAAACTGGAGCAGCAAAACATACACCATCTCAAGTGGGAACTGGTATCCATTATAGAACCGTCGTTAGAGGTAATCATGGAAACATAAAAACATGACGAAGCTCTTCCTTTCCAGAATAGGAGATGAAAACGATTATTCTATTAAAAAATATTACGACGGAGTATTGAAGAATAATCAAGCATGTGGTTCATAAAACGAGTTGCTTGGCGATCCGGGAAATGCATTTTCCTGTCTTTGTCTTACAGGAGGGCATTTTAAAATTTATTGGCCGTCTTATTTTAACAATCCTGATCATATCATGATGAAAGCAACAAAACAAATTCAAACAAAGTATTCTTCCTTTACCCTTCAGTTGAAAATCATCTCCGGGTATGTGTTACTGCTCGCTTTACTCAGTATCATCGTCTCACTGGTGTGGCAGGAGCACCGGAAGATGGAAACATTGAACAGCGGTGAGCAACTTATCAGCCAAAAAAGAGAAGCCGTGAACCGGACTTTTGAGAAACTGCTTGACTTTTCTTTCTCCGATGATTTCCTGCTGCTCCGGGATAGCAATAAATTCGAAGAATATAGGATGAAGCGTGAAGTGGCAACCGGCGCTTTGAACAATTTGAAACAGCACTATCCGTCCGGTATTCAACGTTCACAAATAGACAAAGTCTCTTCGCTGTTGCAGGAAAAGGAAACACTGCTGCTTGGAGTGATGAACGCCATTTCCGATTTCTCACGCACGGATAGCCTGCTCCAACGCAGAATACCCGTTATCGCCTCACAAGCGCAAACGCTACAACAACCGTCCGCAACCGAAACAACGGAGAAAAAGGGGGGCGGTTTCCTCGGACTGTTCAAAAAGAAAGAAGAAAAATCCGCCTATGCCCGTCAAAGGGAGAAACAGGCACAACCGTCCGCCTCCCGCCGGACAACCGGAAAACTCTATTCCCTGCAAGAAGAAATGCACGCACAATATACGGACTACTGGAACAAGCTGGCCGCTTATTCCGACAGTCTGCAACAGCGTAACACGGAACTGAACTCGCAGATAAGTTCGCTTATCTGTGAATTTGAACAGGCCGCCGTTACGCAGGCAGAAAAAGAAACAGGGGAGATAGCCGCATTAAGGCAGCAGTCTTTCTGCATTATCCTTTTGATAGCCGCTGCCGCCATCCTGCTGATTGTGGTGTTCTATCTGTTTATTTACCATGACATCCGAAAAAGACTGGAATACCGGATGAAACTGGAAGCTTCCGACCACCGGAACCGTGAACTGCTGGCCGCACGCCGTAACCTTATACTGACGGTAAGCCACGACCTGCGTGCACCGCTCGGCACTATCAGCGAATACGCCGAACTGATGCAAAGCGAGAAGGACATGGAACAAAACAAGGGATATGCAGTAAATATTTTGCGTGCCTCCCGCCACATTATCGGACTGGCAAACAACCTGCTGTATTATTATAGGCTGGAAGCGGAAAAGGAGCAACCGGAAAAAGAAATTTTTCATCCGGGACGGACGGTTGAAGATACCGCTCGCTCGTTCTTGCCGATGGCTGAGAAAAAGGGACTGGGACTGACAACGGAAGTGACGGGTTCGGACGTGCTTGTAGAGGGAGATTGCGGACGGTTGGTACAGATACTCAATAACCTGCTATCAAACGCCATAAAGTTCACCCGTACCGGATATATTCATGTGGGTGCACGATATCAGGACGGAAAGCTGTACCTCTTCGTAAGAGATACGGGAATAGGTATTGACAAGGAAAGGCAGGAACGGATATTCACCGCTTTTGAACGGGGCGAAACATCAGATGCGCAGCAAGGCTTCGGGTTGGGATTGGCGATAACCTATAAACTGGTAATGCTGCTGAATGGAACCATCCGTGTGCAAAGTACGCCGGATCACGGCAGTACCTTTGAGGTATGCCTGCCCATGCGTGAGGCAGAGGGAAGAACCGGAACGGTAGAGACACGCCCGGAACATGACGACCTTTCGGGAATGAGGGTACTGGCAATAGACGATGACCGTATGCAACTGGATGTAATCAAAAAGATGTATGCACGTTACGGGGTGGAATGTGATTGTTGTCTGAACGTGGGAGAATTGGTAACAGCATTACGCCGCCACCGTTACGACCTCGTGCTGACGGATATGCGGATGCCGGAAATGGACGGAAACGGAGTGCTCGCCCTGCTCCGGGGCAGTAACATCGGACAAACAAAGACACTCCCCGTACTGGCCGTAACCGCACAAGCGGACGAAAGGCAGGAGCGTTTCAGGAACGCTGGTTTTGCCGGTTGCCTGCACAAACCTTTTTCGATGGACGAATTACTATCGGCTACCTCGCATATAGACAGACCAGATTTTGCGGCTATCATGGAAGGTGAGGAAGATACGAGGGAACTGCTGGATATGTTTATAGAGGACACGGAAGAGGAACTCTCGGGGATGCGGAACGCTTTCAGTACGGGAGATTACGAGCGGCTGGGGCATATCATACACAAGGCTGCACCGCTTTGGGGAATGATACGCATAGACATTCCTTTGCGTGAACTGGAAGAGATAGCTTCACTGCCTCCCGGAAAATGGGGTAAGACACTGGATAAACGGATTGAAAGGCTGATTAAAGCTTTGGAGAAAGCCGCAGAGAAAGCAAAAAGATTAAAGCAAAAACCGGATGAAAACTATATTGATAATAGAAGATGACCGTATATACGCACGTACCACCGCTAACTGGCTGGTGAAAAACGGCATGGATGCCCGTTACGTGTTGTCGGTGGATGCCGCAAAGGAGTTTCTAAGTACGCACGAGGTGGGGCTGGTCTTGTCGGACTTTCGCCTGGGTGAGAATAATGGCGTAGAACTACTGGAATGGATGAGGGTGCAAAGCTATCGTATGCCTTTTCTTATCATGACGGGGTACGGGGACATACCCGGTGCGGTGGAAGCCGTAAAGAAAGGGGCCGATAATTATCTGCCCAAACCCGTGCAGACGGAAAAGGTACTCGGTATCATCCGTGAACTGCTGGGTCGCAAGGAGAAAAAGAAAAGGCCGGAAGAGGCTTTTTACGTCTGCAAGAGTCCGTTGGCGGTAAAACTTCAGGAGCTTGTGCGTGTGGTAGCCCCCGCCGATAGCATATCCGTACTGATACGTGGCGCGTCGGGCACGGGTAAGGAATGGGTGGCACGGCAGATACACGCACTTAGTGGGCGCTCCGATGCTCCTTTCGTGGCGGTGGATTGTGGAGCATTGTTACGAGACTTGGCAACATCGGAACTGTTCGGACACAAGAAAGGTTCTTTTACGGGGGCGGCAGAGGACAAGACGGGCATGTTTGCTGCCGCCAATCACGGAACACTGTTTCTGGACGAGGTAGGCAATTTAAGTATGGAAACGCAGGTATTGCTATTGCGTGCGTTGCAGGAAAAGCGTTACAGACCTCTTGGCGGAAAAGAAGAGATACGGGCAGACATACGGCTACTGGCAGCGACCAACGAGAATTTGGAAAAGGCGATAAGCGAAGGGCGGTTCAGGGAAGATTTATTCCATCGGCTGAACGAGTTTCCGGTTCATGTTCCGCTGTTGACGGATTGCGAAGAGGATATTTTGCCGCTGGCCGGATTCTTCCTTTCCTTTGCGAATGAGGAATTGGAAAAAGAAATAAAGGGATTTGACCGGGACGTGAGAAAGGCTTTCAATACTTATTCATGGCCGGGCAATATCCGTGAGTTAAAAAGCGTGGTGAGACGTGCGTGTGTATTGGCACAGGATGACTGGATTACCCTTAAAGACCTCAGCCTTCCGGTGGACGTAAAACCCTCGGACGATTATAGATTGGATATGGAACGCACAGAATTGGAAGCGATAATAAAAGCGTTGGAAACTACGGGTAATGACCGGAAAGCAGCTGCCCGGCTGCTGGGTATATCCCGTAGTACGCTTTATTTGAGACTGAAAAAATACGGCTTGATCTGAATGTGTCTGGAAATATGGACACATCGTGTTTAATGGGGATAATAAACACGGACACGCATTTGGAACGGTGTATTGTAATTTTCTTGTTTTCAATAGATTACCATTTTTGTTTTTCATGGCACATCACTTGCCCTTCATGGTTATGATAAGTGACGGTAGAAACCGGAAACAGTTTCAAACTTTAAATTTCAATACCATGAAGACATTAACAAATACGCCGCTATTCGATATGTTCACCTTTTACGTGTCAGGCTCGGAACTTGTGCCGGAAGGACTGCCTGCCGCTTATGACGATTTCGCAAACTTGCTTGCCGGATTGCCGCAGGACGGGAACAGAATGAAGCAATTAAGGCGGTTGAACTACACAAGGATAGAACTTTCTTTTATGCAACAGACCTGCAACGCCATGAAGGAAGGGCGACATATACTCTATGATGTGTTTATCAACAAGACTCTTTCCTTATTGGAAGCGGAAATAGAAATGACGAAAGATTATTTTCGTCACCATGCAGGTGATGCCGGTATGAAAATGGAAATTCACCGACAGGACAATAAACGGAAATCTACGCTTCGCTGGAACGGTACGGATAATGACCTGATAGAATTAGTGGCTGCATTGATGGCTGCCGGGGTTGTGGACTGTGCAGAAGGGAAGAAACTTACCATTGTAGATGTCATCAGAGTGTTCGAGGACGCTTTTAATCTGAAAATAAATGCCTTATACACCAAACGGGGAAAGGTGTTTGACCGCTGTACAGCTTCTACTCCTTTCATTGACTCTATTCGTAAAAGCTATATCAGGATGCTGGACGAACGGCTGGCGTAAAGTTTGCCCGCCAACAGCCGCCAACGGGCGACTTGCATGACTCCGGTGTTGTGGTTTGGCAGTCAAAGTGTTTTCTTTGCAACTATAAAACTTCTGTAAACAAATCAAAGTTATGGGACTACTGAAAGATTGGACGGCCCGCTGGATGGCCCGTTTATCCGGGCAGGCAGCAGAAGGGCCGGGCAGCGTGTTCATTACGCTGGACGAGAAGAACACTCCGGTGGATGTGCGCACGGGGGATGCCACGCCGAAAGCGTATGAAGACTATATCAAAAAGACGGTGAAGGATTTCGACAAACGGGGCTACCTACCCGGCTGAACGGTTCTGAAAGCGGATTTCGCGGACAAAGGGAAGATACCTTCCCGACGGGGAGAACTGGCGGACTGGTATTTCCACAAGCTGGTTCCGGCTATCCATAAACACAAGGCGGTGACAGAAAGGCAGATTCCTTTGCCGGATGCGGCCTATACGCTGAAAGCGGGATTGAAACTGTTCAGCCGCCGGACATCGCCTGCGGCGCTGCAAAAAGACAAGCAGTATAAAGAGTTTATCCGGCATAACGAAGCGGAAGGCTGGAATAATGAAAAACTGTCGGGTGAGAAACAGCGGATGTATGCCGTGGCGACGGATGAGGGCGTACTGTTCTTCTCGGACAGTGAAAAGGGAATGAAAGCACGTAACAGCTACCTGCAACATCTGGCAGACGGATTCTTCAACTTCTCCAAAGGAGCGGAAACATTGAAACTGTATGAGATAGAGGCTCCCATGCGCCAAGTGGCGAAACTGGCGGATAACTGCATCGACAAGCTGGCGAAAAGCGATTTGCGCAGTGCCGGTATGCAACTGCGTAAATCGGAGTTCAGCTTTACTGAAGAGAAAATGGCAGGAAAAGAGATGCTGGAAGGTGCTGTCTGCACGGACAAATACGACCTTCGCCCGGATTACAACAACTTTGACCGATTAACCAAAGATTTCAATTTGGGCATTTCTCCACGCAATTATGATGTGGCCTCTCTGCTTTATATTTCAGAAAACGGATATGCCGGTCATGTGGCGGCAGATTATTTTCATCCGTTCAGTTATGAGTATGAGTTCCGAGATTTGGCAGAAAAGCTGGGTGACAGCATCAAGGCGCGGCAATCGGCGCCGATGTCGGCACATGATTTCGGCTATGCGGCCTTGCAGACGGAAGCGAAGGTTATGGCAAGGGATATTCTACAATCGGAGTTCCATATAACGGACGGGGAGTTTAAGTTGAGCAGAAGTATAAATCAGGTGGAAAAAACAGAAAGAATGCAAACTGCTTCCTATCAACATTCTAAAGAACAAAAGACAGGTAAATCATTCGATACAGACCCCATAGGGGAAACTCCTGTACAGAAACGGAATAACGATCAACGGCAAGCGAAGCATGTCGTCTCCATTACTCCCGACAAAAAGGAAAAGAAACAACTAATCATATAGAATTTATGGAAAAGAAGAAAATGCAAGCGGTGGAAAGCGGCAGTCTGTATATGACGCTGGATGCTTTTTACCGCCCCGTTTATTTAAGTATGCGGGGACAGGGAGAAGAAGGATTCTCCCGATATATCAGCAATAACGTACGGTTTCATACCGCAAGCAGGGAATTTGTACCCGACCACTGAATGTTCCGTTTCGACTTCAGAGACAAAAGTCTGATTCCCCCCATATTCGGAACGGATAATGCGGATTATCTGGAACGGCTCACGCCGATATTGGAACGAGAAAGGATTCATCCTTCGGGTGTGGTAAGACTGAGGGATGCGGCATTCTGTGAGGAAAGGGGCATCGTACAACTGTCATCATCGGCAGAACATACGGCCTTATTGGAGAATGATGACTACAAGCGGTTGGGGCACCGTTTCGGAATGAACGGGGACGTGATAAGGAACGGACTGGCCGTTTTTCCTACTTGTACGGCAGTGGAATACGGACAGAAGGTGTTGCTACTGGGAAAAACGGACAAAGGGGACAAGGCATTGGAAGAGTTTCTAAACGATTTGACCGGACACTTCTTCAACGGGAAACGAAAGCCGGAGGAATTGAGATTCCATGAGGTGGCACCGTTGGATGCAGAATTTCGGGCGGAAATCGGGGATTGCAAGACTGCTTCACCGGATATACTCCGATACGGGATTTGCACGAAGCGGTGCGACATGGCACCTACACTGAGAAACTTTAACCGGCTAAGAAACTTGCAACTGATGCGTGCGCCACTCTCAAAGGAGCAGGAACGGATTGTCTCGCTGCTGGTTACACAACCGGATAATGCACGGTTCCCGGAGACGGAAGTGAAGACGAGGATACCGTTTAAAAAGAAAGGACAGATTATAAACATTTAATTCTTTGATTTATGGAAAATGAACAGAACGGAACGATAAAAGGCGGCAGCGTATATATAACTGTGGACAAATTTTTCAATCCCGTGCATATCAGCATGAAAGGTACGGGAGAGGAAGGTTTTCAGGAGTTCATGCAGGAGGATGTGGAAAAGGCATTGAAAAGCGAGGAAATGCCGGCTATGGGCCTGATGTATTATAATGTGCCCGATATGGGTATCGTACCTCCCTTGCAGGAAGGAAACAATGAGGATTACCTGAAAAGGTTGGAAAAGACAATGGATGAGCATGGGATAGAGTTGCAGAGGTATCAGCGGTTGTCGGAAGTGGTGTATTGCCTGTGAAATGAAATAGACCCGTTCTCAAAGGATGAGACTTATACCCGTCTGCTTACGCCGAAAATGTGGAAAGAAATAAAGTCATCACCCGTAGCAGTGGCGGATATGTTGGATGACTTGGAACACGGGAACAAATTTTATACGGGCGTTGAAACAGACAAGGGGGTATTGCTTTTCGGCCGGGATTACAAGGGAAACCACCAATACGGTGCCTTTATGGAGGCGAATATCGAGAGGTGTTTCTTTGATCCGGACTTTGAAGGCAGGTCGCTGACGGTATATGAGCTTCGAGGATGGCCTTCGCTGATGGCGGGGAAAATAAACCGTTGTTATGATAATTACGACAGTTTGCTGCCATTGGAAAAGATTCCGGCGGATGCCTTTCTGGATAAATCGGCTCTTAAAAGTGTTACGGACAAAGAGGTGTATGACCTTTCGCCCACATGGGAGAATTATGCCCGATTGACGGACAATGAGAAAGGGCTTGGCTTAGCCCGGAGCGTGGATAACTATGATCGGATGACACTGCTCCATATCATGGACAAGGGATATCCAAGAGACGGACTTATAGACGAGTACCCGGACAATTTCAGTTTTCATGAGAAATTTGAAAGGATTGAAAACAAGCTGCTGGGTCGGGACAGATGGGATGTGTATGACGAGATGCAGGAGAAAGCGAAGAAACTGGCCGAAAAACTGTTGTATGAACATTTTCCCGATACACGGCAGAAAGAAGATGCCATTCCGAAAATGAAGGTTGAAAAAGAAATACCGAAAAAGAGTAAAGGCAGAAAGATGTAGAATAACAAAAGACAAGTAAAAGAATGGAAGGCCCGTTGCTGCGTGGATGCAGCAACGGGCTTTTGTTTTATCAGGCCAATGCACGCCAACGGGTGACTTTGATTTAAGAGGTTTGGAAGGTATGTAAGATGTGCCTTATTTTGCCGTATATTCAAAAACTTAAAAGTGATTTTAGTATGGAACTGACGATTATTGAAACAAGTGCGTATCAAGAGTTGAGGAAGCTGGTCAGTACGCTGGCCGTACAAATGGGTGACTTTCAGAAAAGGATTGCCCCGCCCGCACCGGACAAATGAATGGATGCGCAGGATGTATGTCTGGCACTGGGCATATCGAAAAGATGCCTGCAAAACTATCGGGACAACGGACTTATCCCTTACTCGAGTATAGGAGGAAAGTTCTTCTACCGGGAAGTGGATATTCAGGAGATTCTGGAAAGCGGACTAACCAAAAGAAAATAAAGGTATGGCGGAGATTATCACAAAAGATTCGGAAGAGTTTAAGGAATTGACCGGATGGATCAGGAGAACAGGAAAAGCGGTGGAGGATGCCACGGCACGGATACGCCCGACGATTGCGGATGAACATTACCTGACCGGGGACGATGTATGCGCCATGCTGCATATCTCACGGCGCACGCTGCAAACGTTAAGAGATGAAAAGACGATACCCTATACCACTATCGGGGGAAAGCTGCTTTATCCGGAAAGCGGATTGTATGAAGTGCTAAAAAAGAATTACAAGGATTTCAGACGATTTAGGAAATAAAGTAAGGTAAGAATAAGAAAAGAAACGTCCTTTCAGCGAGTGGCTTGGGAGGACGTTTCTTTTTATTGTCATGCTATGCTACATGGCAAGTTTGTAAACGTGGCCGATTCTCTCGCACAGCTTGTCTGTATCCTCACCGACTTTCGGGTTGATAAGTTCGGCATATATCTGTGTGGAGAGAATGGAATTATGCCCTAAAACTTTTTGCAGGGTTTCCAGCGGCATCCCTTTGAGAATCGCAAGGACAGCGAAAGTATGGCGGCCGATATGTGGGGTAACTTCGACTCGGCAATCGCATTTCTTGCCTATAATTTTGAGACTGAGGAACATGGTATTATATTCACCTACCGGGAAAACACAATCGGGGGAATCCTTCTTTTCATCCACACCTCTGTATTTTTCTATCAGTTCGATGGCAATCGGCAGCAATTTTACAACATATGCAACTCCTGTCTTTATACGGTTTCCCATCAACCATGTGCCACCGTCGGAATCGGTATGGATATTGTCATAGGTTATGGCTTTCAGGTCAGCATAAGCAAGACCGGTGAAGCACATGAATAGGAACATATCGCACATGGCACGCTGGCGCTTGTATTTCAGTTCTACATGAATTATTCTTTGCAGTTCTTCTTCTGAAAGAAAGGAACGTCTTTTGTATTCGGGCACACATTCGAAGGATACAAACGGATGGACTCTTATCCAGCCTCTTTCCTGTGCGATGTACAATAACCATTTCAGGGTGTTGACACGGTTAAATGCTGTAGCGTTTGCATTTCCAGCCGTTCCGAGCATCCATGTGTAATAATCTTCAATGAACGGTTTTTCAAGTTCATCAATAGCTATATCTTCGATATCCTTTTTGGTTTTCATGAAAAGCAGAAGGCTTTTATAATCGGCAACCAGTCCACGGTAAGTGCTTTCCGCCTTTCCTTTACCTATCTTTTCCTTATACGATTCAAGTTGCTCTTTAAAAAGTGCCATAAGCGTGTGATAGTCCTCACCAAAACCGACGTAACGGTTATAGACCTTCTTAGCCGTGACAAAACTGTCATGGTCGCAAATATACTGATAGTGCTTGGTAATTTGGGCCTTGATATTATCAAGTTCCTGATTGAGAGTACGGGCTTCTTCGGATTTACCTTTTGCCCGGTTGGCTTTGACGTCCCACAACGTAAGGGACACTTCTTTCTTACAACTGAAACCTGCCTGGGTTCCGTTAATGGTGATACGGCCCATAATAGGTACTTTACCGTTTTTCACTGACTGGTTCTTTGTGTAAAATAACACTTTGAATGTACTTCTCATAACTCAACTTTTTTTAGTTACAAATTTAATTACTGTTGAGTTATTTGAGGTTATGCAAAAGTAGGCAACCTATTGAAAATTAATCTATTATATTCCTTTTAGGGGACTTTGGAGGTGAGTTACGATTTGGTAACGTAACTCCCTTCCAAATATGCTTTCCTTTGCTTTCTTTTCCGACCTCGCTAAAAAATATGTTTTATAACTATTTGATTTTTAGCATGGTTGCGTTATCTTTGCGCATCTTTTTAAAACACTTTGTTTCACACCGAAGAAACAACTGTTTCATTACTATGAAACACATTCAACGATAGCACCCGTTAGTACCGGAATCAAACTATTTTCAAAAAAAGTTGATTTTTGATTGTGTGTATTGTTGTCATAAACCTACATCCATATAAAGACGGATATTTTATGGAAGAGAACAACAAGATAAAACAACTCATGCAGCTCTACTTCGGAAAGCACTTTTCCCGATATGGACGTATCTTGTTTGGACGTTGGTTGAGGGCGGACGATGCAAAAGCTGAGAAAGAAGAAATGTTGCAGGATTTGTGGAAGAAATCTCAGCCGGAGGTGACGGATTCTACCCATAGTGATTGGAAGGCTTTGCAAAGGCATCTTTCCGTGCTCCCCGTTCGTGAACGTTCGGTGCCATTCTATCGCCAGTGGTTGAAATATGCGGCCGTTATTGTCTTGATGATTATGACTGCCGGAACGACCTATTGGGCAACCGACCGTTTTAAACCGGTCCGTCATGTGGAAATGGCACAGGTATTCGTCCCTTACGGAGAAAGTGAGCAGGTGGTATTGCCTGACGGTTCGAAGGTGTGGGTAGATGCCGGTACGCTGTTGGTTTATCCGAAAGATTTTACCGATACTGATACACGAACGGTTTACCTGACCGGGCAAGCATCCTTCTCTGTCCGTAAGAATCCGGAGCAACCCTTTGTTGTGAAGACGACTTACCTTGATGTCCAGGCGTTGGGTACTGTCTTTACCGTGGAGGCTTATCCGGGCGACTCCTGTTCCATGGCAACATTGGAGGAAGGAAGTGTACTGGTATCTGTTAGGAATGAAGACATTCAGCCGACTGTGCTAAAGCCTGATCAACAGTTGGTTTATTCGCATTCAGAACATACCGTGATGGTCCATTCTATCGACGCTTCCTTATATAATATGGAAAGAAACGGCTATCTGATATTTGAAAATACATCTTTCAGCCGTCTGATGGCCTCTTTGGAACGTAAGTTCAATGTGACGATTCATTATAATTCCCAAAAGTTTGCGGGAGAATATTATAATGTCAAATTCTCGCCGGATGAGAAGCTGGAAGATGTGCTGAACATTCTGCAACAACTGATTGGTATACATTATAAAATAAAAGGAAAGGTGGTATTTATAAACTAAAATATAGGAGTAAACAAATATGAACAAAAGAAAACCGGAAAGACAGAAAGTGCGAAAATCCCTCTTTCCGGAATTCGAAATCGAATCTTGAACATCTTTGGATTGACGAGTAAATCGTCATGGTTTTATTAATATTCAATTTTCAAATGTACAAATATATGAAATTAACTAATCTAATACGTATAAATAACGGAAAAAGTGTATCCAGGCTGTTGTTTATTACAGCTTTATCTTCCATCAGTTTATTTTCTTATGCGCAACATCAACAAGTGCGCCTGACCGGAAGCAATGTAACACTGAAGACAGCCTTCAAACAAATCGAGCAACAGACCAAACTGTTTGTCGATTATAACACGCAGGAAGTAAACGATTCTCGCGTCCTGACAAAGTTACCAAAGAACAGTAATGTGAAAGAGGTTATGGAACAGTTGCTGGAAGGTTCCGGTTGTTCGATAACGTTCAGTAACGGACATATTATTATCAACAAGCAAGCCCGGACTGTTTCTTCAACGAAAAATATATCAGGAGTTGTGAAGGATGAAACCGGTGAACCCGTTATTGGTGCGAATGTAGTCGTAAAGGGAACAACGAACGGAACAGTTACGGATATGAACGGACGGTATAGTCTGGAAGTCCCGGAAGGTGGTGTGTTGCAGATATCTTATATTGGTTACAACACCCAGGAAGTAAAGGTTGGAAGCGGAGATGTCGTTAATGTTTCACTTCGCGAGGATTCCGAAGCCTTGGATGAGGTTGTGGTTATCGGTTATGGTACGGTAAAGAAGAGCGACTTGACGGGAGCTGTCGGTTCCGTGCAGATGAAGGACGTGAGCCAGGTGGGTATAACCAGTGCCGACCGTGCGTTGCAGGGGCAAATAGCCGGTGTGCAGGTTAATGCCAGAACCGGTCAGCCGGGTGAATCGATGATGATTCGTGTCCGTGGAAGTAACTCCCTGGCAGGTGGTAACGAACCGCTTTATGTCATTGACGGTATGCCGGTAGAAAAGATGAATTCGGATATTAACCCGGAAGACATTCTGTCGATGGAAGTATTGAAAGATGCATCTTCTACGGCTATCTACGGTTCACGTGGTGCGAACGGTGTCGTTATGATTACGACGAAAAGAGGACGTACCGGCGATACGGTCCTTGAATATAATGGATATGTCGGTGTTTCTTCTTTAAGAAAGAAACTGGATTTACTGGGAAAAGATGATTATATCGCCATGGTAAATGAAGTTTCCCAAAATGACGGGAACGGTATTGCCATCACACCGGAGCAAGCAGCTATGCTGCCGAACAATGACTGGCAGGACCTGGCTTATCAGACTGCCTTGACGCATAGTCATCAGGTGTCTGTCTCGGGCGGTACGGATAAAACGAAGTTGTACTCCTCTCTGAACTATATGAACCAGGAAGGTATTATCAAAGGTTCTGATTATAACCGTTTTGCATTGCGTATTAATGGCGACCAGAAGCTGGCGAGAAATTTGTCGTTGAATGCCAGTATCGCTTATTCATACGGAACTCAGAATACAGCGAACAGTAATGCGGATGGCTGGGGAGCGATTGCTTATACGGCAATGGTCATGGCTCCGATACAGGAAATCAGAGATGCCGATGGCAAGTACACCAATTTCTCGGGAACTCCCTGGGGAGGAACAAACCCTGTCGGTATGGCTGAATTGTATAAGAATAAAACCGTTAATTCCCGCTTACTGGCGAATATGTCGCTTATCTATGAGATTATCGACGGATTGACTTTCCGGGTGAATGCCGGTGCTGAAGTCAATGCGGGTAGTTCCGACCGGTACATTCCGATTGGTTTGTCTGCCGGAGGTAAATTGGATGGTGATGCGTCTAAGTCAAAATCTAATTATTATACTATTATTAATGAGAATATTTTGACCTACGACAAGCGGTTCAATAAGAATCATGCATTGAACCTGATGGGTGGTGTTACTTTCCAGACCTATCAGTATAATGATTTGGGCGGCTCAGGTACAGGATTTCTGCGCGATGTCTATGAAACGAATAATTTGGGAGTAGCTTCTACACCCGGAACTCCGTCTTCCGGTTACAGCGATTACCGGATGGCTTCTTTCCTGGGACGTGCCAATTATAACCTGATGGAAAGATATCTGTTGACTGTCACCGCACGATATGACGGTTCGTCTAAATTCAGTAAGAACCATAAATTCGCTTTCTTCCCTTCCGCCGCATTGGCCTGGCGTTTGTCGGAAGAGAATTTTATGCAAGATATTGATTGGCTGAGCAATCTGAAACTGCGTGCCAGTATCGGACAGACCGGTAATCAATCTATTAGCCCGTATCAGACTTTCGCCCGTCTGGGAACTTCCGGTCCTATTTTCGGTGATGGAAAAGATATTGGTTTCGGTTTATCCTCCATGGCAAACGACGACTTGAAATGGGAAACAACTACACAAACGGATATAGGTGTCGACTTCGGATTCTTTTCCAACCGCCTGAATATCGGTTTTGACTATTATTGGAAACAAACGCGCGATTTGCTGTATAATGCGACTCTTCCCCCGTCTTCCGGATATTCTTCTATGCTGAGAAACTTAGGACGTATTGATAATAAAGGTTTTGAAATATCTATCAATACAATCAATATGAAAGGAAAAGTGAACTGGACGACTAATTTGAATATTACATCCAATAGATCAATCGTGAAAGATTTGGGTTCGGATGTGTATGGAAATAAGATTCAGCGGATAGATGCTCCTATCGGTGGCGGAAACTGGTTCCCTCTGTTTGTCGGTAAAGCTCCGTTCCAATTGTATGGCTACGAAATAGAAGGTATTTATCAGACGGATGAAGAAGCTCGTTTGAATGGCGAAGCAACCAAGAAAGCAGGTGATTACCGGTATAAAGACACGGACGGGAAAGCTGGTATTACAACAGGTGATAAAACGATTATTGCAAATACGCAGCCTAAGTTTACTTTCGGTCTGACGAATATTATCAATTGGAATAACTTCGAGTTATCATTCCTGTTAATAGGTAGTGTTGGTGGTGATATCGTTAATGAATTTAATAAAAGTATCACTAATATCGGTGGCACATGGAATATCCGCAAAGATGTCTGGGAAAACCATTGGACTCCTGAAAATCCGAATGCCAAATATGCACGTGCTTCTGTTGCGACCAAGGATTATCTGGCCTTCGGTGACCCGAGTTCGGTTTGGGTGGAAAACGGTTCGTATCTGCGATTCAAAGATATCAAACTGGCTTATACGTTGCCGTCTCAATGGTTCGCGGGTTCCCGTAAACCTAATATCTCGGTTTATCTGAGCGGACAGAATCTGATTACGATTACAAGCTATTCTCATTATGACCCGGAAGCATCCTGGACGTCTTCTGCCGTGAACGGATGGGACAGAGGGGTTTACCCGTCTGCGAAATCATTTACTTTGGGTTTACAGGTTAAATTTTAATACGTATGAAAAGAATGAAAACACTGATTAAAAATATATTGCTGGCTGTACCGGTTATTCTGTCTGCTTCTTGCTCCGATTGGCTGGAAGAAGACCCGAAAACATTTATTTCTCCCTCTTCCTTCTATCAAACGGTGGAAGATTTTGACGGAGCTTTGAAAGGGTTATATCCTCAGGGACAAAATCTGAATCTGACGGAAGTTTTTGCCGACTATAATGATAAGCCTGAATCGGCTGAACAGGTCGGGGATATCTGGGCAAATAATCCGGGATATGGTTTTTATGCCTTTAGAAATGCCTGGTCCGGCCCATACAGTACGATAAAGAATGCGAATATGATATTGGAGTCGATAGAAGATAAGGATTTTACTGCCGAAACCAAGAATCGTATTATCGGTGAGGCGAAATGTTTGCGTGCCTGGTCTTATTTTACATTGGTCCAGTTCTTTGGAGATGTCCCTTTGCGGGATAAAGTCGTGACCAGTGATGCCGACGTGGCAATAGACCGTACGCCGCAGGCTGATATCTATCAGTTTATTTTTGACGATATTCTGGATGCGGAACAAAAACTTCCGGAAGAAGCGCAGGATATGGGACGTGTAAATAAATGGGTCGTAAAAGCGATTATGGCACGTATCTATCTGACATCAGCCGGCTTCCCGATGAATCAGAAAGAAAATTATGCGAAAGCCAAAGAGAAAGCGCTTGAAGTAATCAACAGCGGTCAGTATTCTTTGATGCCTACCTTCGATAAAGTCTTTAAGACGGAACGTTATACGGCTGAAACTATCTGGGCTCAGTTGTTTTCCGCTCCCGATAGCTATAGCGGTATGCATAATGAATCTTCACCGATTGGCAGCCAGACAGCCTTGTATCTTCCGACAGATGCTTTTATCGCCAGCTTCGATAAAGGTGATATGCGTAAAGAATGGGGAATTAAACCTGAATATGTAAATGCGAAAGGAAATAAAGTCATCGCGCGTACATATTATAATAAGTATATCAATGAAGAGTATCTGGAACAGGAGTTGCCAGCATCTAATACCAATATTTTGACCTGGCAGACTCAATTGATTCGTTTGGCTGAAATGTATCTGATTGCCGCCGAAGCTGAAAATGAGATAAACGGACCGGCCGGTGCTTATCAATATATCAATGCTATCCGTAAACGTGCCCGTGTCGACCAGAACGACCCGACAAACGTGCCTGACTTGAGCGGACTTTCTCAGGACCAGTTCCGTGAAGCCGTTCTGCTGGAACGTCAGCATGAATTGTATGAAGAGGGTTTTGCCTGGTACGATTTGAAACGTACCCAGACATTCGATAAGGTACAGAAAGCGCGTGGCAGCAGATTGAATGTCCCCATCGGTGCTTACAACAATACTTGGTTGATTCCTGATACCGAAATTCTGAATAACAACATACCTCAGAATCCGGATTACAGATAATTAATGTAGAATACATGAAGGGCCGGTCTGAGTTATTATTGATTGGCCCTTCCTATATCCGTAAAATACGAATGAAAAAGCAATTTATTTATTTTTTGTCTTTGTTTGTTATGTGTCTGGCCGCTTGCAGTAATCCGGTTGATCCGACGGCATTAAACCTGGATTCGGCGAACATAAACCGGTTGATTCCTTTTCGTGGAGAACTGAATAATGGTGTGAAACAACTTTATCCGGAAGAACCTTATAAAGCATTCTGGGCGGAGAACTGGAAAACTCCCGAGCAGTCAATATCCTGGAAAGTCAATACGGACGGTGAAGACTACATGGCTGAAATGATCGTTTCTGTCAACCGGATGGGAGATGGGGAAGAAACGGAGTTGGTATTATCCAATGGAACGGACAGTGTTATTTGCCGGATAAATACAACCGGATGGCAGCGTTGCCGGTTCCCCCGTCCTTTACATTTTAATAAGGGGACTTCCGTTTTATCTTTAAAGATTGGCAAACCCGGTAAGCAGGATGATTTTAATGTGTATCTGTACTCGTTGGAAGTCACCCGGCCGGAGACTTATGAGCAGCTGCGGGCGGAAGCTACATCACTTCGCAGTAATACATCCTGGATGGCGGATTTGCCTTATGGCTTTTTCTTCCACTGGAATTCAAAGAGTATGCCTCAGTCAGGAGAGCCGTTAGCCTATGAGGATGCGGTCAATAACTTTGATGTGGACCGCTTTGCACGAACTGTTTACGAATGTGGCGGGAAGTTGATATTTTTTACAACGTCGTGGGCGGAATATTATTTCCCGGCTCCGATACAGGCAATCGATTCTATTTTGCCGGGGCGTACCACAAAGAGAGATTTAGTGGCTGATTTATCTGATGCGTTGGGTAAATACGGCATTCGTCTGATTCTGTATTACCATGTCGGTCATGGAGATAAAGAATGGTGGGACAAGCAGCATTATACACGTGATAATGCAGGAGATTTGTTTACAAATGTGGAAAAGATAGTGGGAGAGATTAGCCAGCGGTATGGAAATCGTCTGGCCGGTTTGTGGATGGATGACGGTATCGGTTATTATCCTAACGGCGCTTCGTTTGAAAAGATTGCTAAAGCCGCCAAAAGTGGAAATAAGGAGTTGGCGATTTGTTTTAATTCCTGGATATTGCCGAAACTGACGGACTTTCAGGATTATTATGCTGGCGAACTGGGTTTGTCTTTGGCCAGTGCCGGTGTTAACGATCCTTCTCTTCCGTTGGATGGGGACGGATTGTTTCACGGTGGCCCTCAGGATGGCTTACAGGCAACTTTCTCCGGAACATTGGAGCCGGGTGACTGGACGCACATTTATAAAGATTCCATTATCGGTGATCCTGTTCTTTCCATTGACGAATTGACGCAGGTAGTGAAAGAATCTAACAAACGAAAAAATCTTCCGATGATTAATGTCCGGATTTATCAGGATGGAACGATTTCTCCGAAATCGTATGCTTTGTTGAAAGAACTGAACAATCGTATCAGTAAAGGAGAATGACCGGAAATTATCGAATATGAAGCGAATGGAGGCTCAGAAATAAGAATTCAATTGATTGGGTGATGTGTCAAAATAGTAATTACTGAACGCTAACGACTCAGAACACGCAGACAGGCACAAACTTTTATTAAAAAATAATTATTGTCTGCGCTCCGTCTGCGTTCGGTAATAGTGTTTTGACACACCTTCTCGTTTTTAGGGGAAAAAATCAATCTCCCAATGGAGTTTTATAAATTTGATTTCATCTTTCAGTGTTTGTAACATATTATAGGACAGTTGTTTGCTGTGAAGGGAGATAAAATATTGTTCGAACAAAAGCGTACGTCTTTTCCCAAGAATACGTACGATTTTCCCCTATAGTCCGGCAGATTATACCCTGTAAAGTAGCGTCCGGTACCCTATACCCTATTGGTATGTACGTTATAGGGTAGGTGTACCGTCATACCGGTACTGCTATCCCATCCGGCCGGCATCGTAGTGTCAGCACTACTCACATGACTGTGTGAAGACGAGTGGTTCTTCCCCAACGGATAACTATCCGTGTCCACATAGATAACTATCTATTTCCCCACAGATGCCTACTCATCGGAAGGGTTCCTGTTACGGTTCCAAAAACAATAGTGAAAAGGCTGGTTTCACCACAAAAGGATATAATACAGTGTGTTACGAGTGTGAAGGCAGAGGTATGAAAACCATGGAGGGGGAAGATTGTTTCCGTCGCGGACTTTCTCATTGATTTTAAACTACCATTTCAATTATGTAAAACGGTGTTTTGTGTTGGCAAAAATGGCACTTATCAAAAAAAGAACATTTCCCCATCCGTTTTCTTTCGGGCGAGAACTATTTTGGTGCGGTTGCCCTGTATTTTCGCTTTCTTTCTTGCAAGTTCAAGATTTTCTTGATAACTTGCCACTGTGTTTCTTCTAAATCCGTACAATACATAATTATTTGAAACTTAGTAATTAAAAATAATTATTTTAGCAGAAAGAGGAAACACTTTATTTATTTCAAACTGTGAAATTTAAACAGGCTCTAATTATTATGGAAAAGTTGGATGATATGAAATTAACTGTATTATATATTGAATATAGAAATTTTTTTATTGATGTATTAAGTAGATTTTATGGTTTTGAAAAATATGATATATATCATTATAGTGAAATTTTGAATGTTGATGAATTGTGTAGAAATGAAGCTTTAAATTGGGATATGTATCTGATAGAATTTTGGGGTAAAGAAAAAATTAATTGGGAATATTTGAGTGGAAATAAGTGTTTGTCATGGACAGCAGATCTTTTTGATAAATATTATGATTATTGGGAATGGGATATCTTGTCTTCTAATGAGGGAATATTCTGGAATGAGTTGCTGCTTAATAAGTATAAATCTAAGTTAAATTGGAATTTGTTGAGCTTAAATAAATCGTTACCGTGGTCAATTGATTTTATAAATCGCTATGTTGATAGATTAAATTGGGTTAATTTAAGTGCTAATCTGTCATTGCCTTGGTCTGACTATTTGTTGGAATATTATGAGAATTTATGGGATTGGAACTTGATAAGTGCCAATCCATCGTTGCCTTGGACTGATGATTTAATCATTAAATATATGGATCGTTTAAATTGGGCTGGATTAAGTATGAATCCAGCGTTACCTTGGAGTTCTGAGTTTATACAAAAGTATAAATATAACTGGATCTGGGGATATTCATCAGATTGGGTAATGACCGATGATATAGGTTTATGTGGCAATTCGGGTATTCACTGGAATGAGGAATTGATAGAGATGTTTGATGGTTTTATTGATTGGGGAGAGCTTAGTTTAAATACAGGAGATATGTGGAATGAATGTTTGATTGATAAATATTTATGTAAATTGCATTGGGAAGAATGCTGGTGTCCTCCTTTGGGTATGGGAGGTCTCAGTAGTAATCCTTCATTGCCTTGGAGCTTGGACTTTGTGGATAAATATAAACCTTATTTAAATATAAAAGAAATTTGTTCTAATATGTCTTTCCCTTGGCGTGAAGAGGATTTTAGAAATAATAATGGTGGAATAATAAATGATTGTGATAAATCTTACTGGAAATTATTGAGTATGAATGAAGGTTTACCTTGGTCTGTAGGAGTACTATATGATAATAGATGTTGGTTTGATTGGAATCTAATGAAAGGAAATGTGAAAGTATACGATAACTGTTTAAGTGTTTTAGAAAAAGAAAAGATGAAATTTTTACTTGAATTAGTTTGATTGAAGTATCAAAAAATGGTCGTGGATGATTGGGTAGGATAGTTATATAAGTGACGAAGCTGAAGAAAAGAATATGCGCCTATATTTTATAGAAAAGTCTATTGCTATGCTAATACAAGTAAAGATCGTGTGTTGAAAAATATGACATCGTATTTTGGGGACAGTGAAAATATTATTAGTTAATACAGTCTGCAAAATTTATATTACTCTGATAGGTTGGAGCAATCGTTCTTTGCAGGGATGATATGTTTTATCCGGTAATGATTGGTGAAGACGGAAGCTTTCCTGTCAAATGAAATATGACATGCTTATGGCTTTGGATATGTCTGGAAATAATACCTTTGCTATATGCCTTTTACAAAAATATTCCTAAGAAGAAATAGATTGTTTTATTAGGATTGTTATTTTGTTGGTGACAATCCTTTATAATAAAAGAGCAAGTCTGTGAAAAAAAGTAATTCAAAGTAAGAAGAAAATCATACAATTAACCATTATTTCTGCTCATTTCTGTCATAAACATAGTGGTTGTAGTTTGTAACGTGTTGGTGGCAGGTTGTGCCTCAGGTAAGGTATTTGACAGGGTGGAAAAGATACCACATCGTAAAGTCGGTTTGTTGTTGGGGACTGCTCCGGTTACTCCTTGGGGAACGAAAAATCTTTATTTTACGTATCGTATTGATGCGGCAGTCAAATTGTTTCATGCAAAAAAGGTTGATTACTTTATTGTAAGTGGTGATAATCATTCAACAGATTATGATGAGCCGACTTGTATGCGTGATTCGTTAGTTGCCTGTGGTGTACCGGATGAGCGAATTATTTCGGATTATGTCGGTTTTCGAACGCTTGATTTGGAAGTGCGATGTAAAGCCATTTTTGGACAGGATAGCGTTACTGTTATTTCGCAGTCTTTTCATAACGAGCGTGCGATCTATTTGGCGGGTCATAATCAAATAGATGCGATTGCATTCAATGCCCAAGATGTGACTTCTGTGTGGACAACCTGGTTGAGGGGACATAGTCGTGAGCTTTTGGCTCGGGTTAAAATATTTATAGACTTGATTATTGGTAAGCAACCCCGTTTTTGGGGGGAGAAGGTCAAGATTCCGGAAATCCGATGAAAATGTAATATAATAAGATACTTATTGATAAAAAATAAGTTACCTTTGTCTTGATAGATAATATAAAAACGGTTTATGGCTGCACTTTATCCTATTGGCATACAAAATTTCGAGAAGATTCGTAAGGAGGGGTATCTCTATGTTGATAAAACAGCGTTGATTTATCAAATGGTGAAGACCGGGAGTTATTACTTCCTGAGTCGTCCGCGCCGTTTCGGCAAATCGTTGTTGGTTTCGACTTTGGAGGCCTATTTTCAGGGTAAGGAGGAGTTGTTCGAGGGATTGGCGATGGAGAAGCTGGAACAGGATTGGTTGGAGTATCCGATATTGCATTTGGATTTAAATGCGGAGAGGTATTCGGAGGCTTCGTCCTTGGATAGTATTTTGCAACGTCATTTGAACCTGTGGGAAGATACATGGGGAAAAGATGAACGGGAAAAGACTTTGTCCGATCGTTTTATAGGGGTGATCCGCCGGGCAAAAGCTCGATCGGGAAGGCGTGTGGTCATTTTGGTGGATGAATACGACAAACCTTTGTTGCAGGCTATTGGGGATGAGCTGTTGCAGGATGAATACCGTTCTATATTAAAACCGTTTTATGGGGTGTTGAAGACGATGGACGGTGATATCCGTTTTGCTTTGCTGACAGGTGTGACAAAGTTCGGTAAAGTAAGTGTGTTCAGTGATTTGAACAATTTGATGGATATTTCGATGGATGATCGTTATGTTGAGATTTGTGGTATGACCGAGACGGAAATCCATGCGTATATGGAACAAGGGGTGTTGGATTTGACTCGTAATCTGCAAATGGATTATGAAGAAGTTTGCATGGAATTGAAACGCCGTTATGATGGTTATCATTTTACTCATAGGTCGCAAGGCATGTACAATCCGTTCAGTTTGTTAAACACATTTGCGAAGTCTGACTTTGGAGATTACTGGTTTGAGACAGGTACCCCCTCTTACTTGGTCGAGCTGTTGAAGCATACCGACTATGACTTGTACAATATGGCACATACGGAAACGAATGCAGATGTGTTGAACAGTATCGATGCCGTTTCGCGTAACCCGATACCGGTTATTTACCAAAGTGGTTATTTGACGATCAAATCCTATAATCCTAGATTTAAAATATATACATTGGGCTTTCCAAATCAGGAAGTAGAAGAGGGGTTTCTGAATTATTTGCTTCCATATTACACTTCTGTCAATGTTATTGATACTTCCTTCCAGCTTTTTAAATTCATTAAAGAAATCGAGTCTGGGGATGTGGATGCTTTCCTTAGCCGGTTGCAAAGTTTTTTTGCCGATACGCCATATGAATTGATTCGAAATCTGGAAGTGCACTACCAGAACGTCCTGTTCATCGTCTTCAAACTGGTCGGTTTCTATGTGAAGGTGGAATATCGTACTTCCCGTGGTCGCATTGACCTGGTGTTGCAAACCGATCATTACATTTATATAATGGAGTTTAAGTTGGATGGCACGACAGAGGAGGCGATGAGGCAGATCGAAGAGAAGCAGTATGCCTTGCCTTTTGCCTCGGATGAACGGAAACTTTTTAAGATAGGGGTGAACTTTGATAATGAAACACGGAACATAGCCGGTTGGTCGGTCGATTGATGTAGATTTTAATAATACTGTTAAAATGCAAGATGAACCGCCCTCTTTTATTGATAAATGAAAGAAAAAGTAAGATTTTTCTTTTAAATCCTTTGCTCGTACAAATTATTATTCTACATTTGCAGCGTCAAACAAAATAAAGACGATAAGAAAAGATGATGAACAATGTATTACATATTATTCTCGTGGTGGTCCTTCTAGTCATTAGTAGGTAAGGAGAAAGGTGTGTAAGAAGTTGTGAAGTCGTAAAAGATATTTCTTAAGCCTTTCTCCATATAGAGAAGGGCTTTTTTATTGACTAAAAGATAAAAACAGATATGATGAAGAATCCGTTAAGAAGCTCCTATAGCACAGAAGGCAGACGTATGGCCGGAGCCCGTGCATTATGGCGTGCCAACGGCATGAAAGAAGAACAGTTCGGTAAACCGATCATTGCCATTGTGAATTCATTTACCCAGTTTGTACCGGGCCATGTGCATCTACACGAGATCGGACAGCAGGTAAAAGCGGAAATCGAAAAGCTCGGTTGCTTTGCCGCAGAATTTAATACGATCGCTATTGATGACGGTATTGCTATGGGACACGACGGAATGCTTTATTCTCTGCCTTCCCGCGACATCATTGCTGACAGTGTGGAATATATGGTGAATGCGCATAAGGCTGATGCAATGGTTTGTATCAGTAACTGCGACAAGATTACTCCGGGTATGCTGATGGCCAGTATGCGTCTGAATATTCCGACAATCTTTGTATCCGGCGGTCCGATGGAAGCCGGTAATCTGGACGGACGTGCACTCGATTTGATCGACGCCATGATTGAAGCGGCTGACGATTCTATCAGCGATGAACAAGTAGAAAAGGTGGAACGTTCCGCTTGCCCGACCTGCGGTTGCTGTTCTGGTATGTTCACGGCTAACTCTATGAACTGTCTGAACGAAGCGATTGGATTGGCTCTTCCCGGCAACGGAACAGTTGTTGCAACACATGCCAACCGTACCCGCCTGTTCAAAAAAGCCGCGAAGATGATTGTTGATAATGCCTTTAAATATTATCGTGACGGCGATGATTCCGTATTGCCTCGCAGTATTGCCACCCGTCAGGCCTTTCTGAATGCTATGTCGCTGGATATTGCCATGGGGGGATCGACGAATACAGTCCTTCACCTGTTGGCCGTGGCTCATGAAGCGGAAGTCGATTTTACAATGAAAGACATCGATATGCTTTCACGCAAAACACCGGTTATCTGTAAAGTGGCTCCGAGTTGTTCTTATCATGTGGAAGATGTGAACCGTGCCGGAGGTATTATCGGTATTATGAATGAGCTGGTAAAAGCCGGTCTGGTGGACGGTTCCGTGAAACGTGCGGATGGTCTGACTTTGAATGAGGCTATCGACCAATACTGCATTACCTCTGTAAATGTAACGGAAGAAGCAATCAATATTTATAAAAGTGCTCCGGCCCACCGTTTCAATCTGGTGCTCGGATCGCAGGAAAGTTATTATAAAGAACTGGATACCGACCGTGCAACCGGATGTATCCGCGATGTGGAACATGCTTATGTGAAAGACGGCGGTCTGGCTGTTCTGTATGGAAATATTGCACAGGACGGTTGTGTGGTTAAAACAGCCGGGGTAGATGAAAGTATCTTCCGTTTTGCCGGCCCTGCCAAAGTATTCGATTCGCAGGATGCCGCTTGCGAAGGTATCCTGAAAGATCAAGTCGTCTCCGGCGATGTCGTCGTTATCACCTATGAAGGTCCTAAGGGTGGTCCGGGTATGCAGGAAATGTTGTATCCTACCTCTTATATAAAGAGTAAACATCTGGGTAAAGAATGTGCGTTAATCACAGACGGACGCTTCAGCGGTGGAACATCGGGTTTGTCAATCGGACATATTTCTCCCGAAGCGGCTGCAGGCGGAGCGATTGGCTTAGTGAAAGACGGCGATATTATCGAAATTAATATTCCCGAAAGAACCATACATGTAAAGGTGACAGACGAAGAACTGGCCAAACGCCGTGAAGCGGAAGAAGCCCGCGGAACAAAAGCCTTTACACCTCCTTTCCGCCAACGTACGGTATCGAAAGCACTGAAAGCATATGCAAAGATGGTTGCTTCGGCCGATAAGGGCGGTGTACGAATAGTAGAAGATTAATAAACACCAAATACTATATTTTAGAGATGGACAAACAAAAGATAACCGGTTCGGAAGCTTTGCTGAAAGCGCTGATCGCTGAAGGAGTAGATACTATCTTCGGTTATCCGGGTGGGCAGGCGATACCAATTTACGATAGTTTATACGATTACAGAGATCAGTTAAAACATATTCTGGTGCGCCACGAACAAGGTGCAACACATGCTGCACAGGGATATGCCCGTGTTTCCGGAAAAGTGGGAGTAACGGTGGTTACTTCGGGTCCCGGGGCAACCAATACCATCACTGGTATTGCCGATGCGCTGATGGACAGTACACCGATGGTGGTGATTGCCGGCCAGGTTCCGTCTCCGCTGCTTGGAACAGATGCTTTCCAGGAAGTTGATGTGATCGGTATCACACAACCGATTACCAAATGGGCTTACCAGATACGCCGCCCGGAAGAAATTGCTTGGGCCGTTTCCCGTGCTTTCTATATCGCATCGACCGGTCGCCCGGGACCTGTGGTACTGGATTTGGCGAAAGATGCACAGGTGGGTTTGGTAGATTATGAGTATCAGAAAGTGGATTATGTTCGTAGTTACCAACCTGAACCGGATATCAGGGAGGAACGTATCGAGGCGGCTGCTTCATTGATAAATAATGCCAAAAAGCCATTCTGTCTGGTAGGGCAGGGGGTTATCCTGGGAGGAGCTGAAGAAGAACTGAAAGAATTCTTGTTGAAAAACGATATACCAGCCGGTTCTACCGTATTGGGCTTGTCTGCATTACCTTCGGACTTCCCATTAAATAAAGGTATGTTGGGGATGCATGGAAATGTCGGACCGAACCGCAAGACAAACGAATGTGACGTGCTGATTGCTATCGGTATGCGTTTCGATGATCGCGTAACCGGCGACCTGAAGACTTATGCCAAGCAGGCAAAGATTATCCACCTGGATATCGACAATTCGGAGATCGGAAAGAATGTGCCGGTCGACGTGAAAGTGCTGGGAAATGCCAAGCATACGATTCCGATGATTACGGCTTTACTGGAAGAACGGAAGCGTCCGGAATGGAATGCTGAATTCGAACCGGATGAAAAAGAGGAATATAATAAGGTAATAGAAAAAGAACTCTATCCTACCGAAGGCCAACTGAAAATGGGCGAAGTAGTCCGTAAGGTTTCCGAAGCAACCGATAATGATGCGATTCTGGTTACGGATGTAGGTCAGAACCAGATGATGGGTGTTCGCTATTTCAAATATAAACAAACACGCAGCGTAGTTACTTCAGGAGGTTTGGGAACGATGGGCTTTGGCCTTCCCGCCGCCATTGGAGCGAAGCTGGGAGCGCCTGACCGTACGGTCTGTTTCTTTACCGGCGACGGTGGTATCCAGATGACTATCCAGGAGTTGGGAACTATCATGCAGGAAAATCTGAATGTAAAGATCATCGTTCTTAACAACAATTTCCTGGGAATGGTACGCCAGTGGCAGGAGCTGTTCTTCAACGAACGGTATTCGAATACCATCATGAAGAATCCGGATTTTGTAGCGATAGCCAAGGCTTTTGGTATTGCTTCCCGTGCGGTAGATAAACGGGAAGACTTGGATGAGGCGATTGCTGAAATGTTGAATCACGATGGTGCCTATATGTTGGTTGCCAATGTGGAAACTTGTGGTATGGTATATCCGATGGTTCCGGCCGGAGGAAGCGTGACAAACATGATTTTGGGTGATAAGTAAGGAGGAGAAACTATGAATACAAAACAATTATATACCGTTATTATCTTTTCGGAAAACACTGTTGGTCTTCTGAATCAGATAACTGTTATCTTTACGCGCCGGCAACTGAACATTGAGACGCTTTCTGTTTCTCCCTCTGCTATAAAGGGAATACATAAGTTTACAATTACTACCTTTGCCGACGAGGATACGATCGACAAGGTCGTAAAACAGATCGACAAGCGTGTGGATATCCTGAAAGCCTATTATAATACGGATGAAGACCTGGTTTACCAGGAAATCGCTCTTTATAAACTGAGTACCGAACTCTTTATCAAGATGGGGACGGTTGAGGATCTGATCCGTAAGTACAATGCCCGTATCCTTGAAATGAATGAGGATTGTGTGGTGTTGGAAAAGAGTGGTCATTATGATGAGACACAGGCTTTGTTTAAAGAATTGAGTGAGACGATCGGTGTCCTGCAATTTATCCGTTCCGGACGCGTTGCTATAACGAAGAGTAAGGTAGAACGTCTGAGCGACATGTTATCTGCAATGGAAAAGAAGTTGCAGGAAAAACATGTCTGAGAATAATAAGGAAACATTTTGTAAATAAAGTAAATTATGGAGAAGAACAAAGTAGGAGAATTTCATTTCGTAACAGAGTCTTATCTGACGGACTTCCGGGGACGTATTACAATCCCTATGATCGGAACTTATTTGTTGCATGCTGCTTCTTGCCATGCCGCCGACCGTGGATTCGGATATAACGATATGACCGAAAGGCATACCGCCTGGGTTCTTTCCCGTCTGGCTATCGAGATGACTTCTTATCCTGCCATGTCTGAATCCGTAACTTTATATACCTGGGTGGATGAGGTCGGTAAGTTGTTTACCAGCCGTTGCTTTGAACTGGTGAACGGCGAAGGCAAGACCTTTGGCTTTGCCCGCTCTATCTGGGCGGCTATCGATATGGAAACCCGCCGCCCGACCTTGCTCGATGTGGAGGGCCTGAGTGCTTATATCACCGACCGTCCCTGTCCGATTGAAAAACCGGGTAAAATTGCTCCGGTGGAAAACAACACTTCCGGCGAACCTTACCGTGTGAAGTATAGTGACCTGGACGTAAACGGCCACCTGAACAGTATCAAATACATGGAACACCTGCTCGACTTGTTCGATATCAGTCTGTTCCGAGAAAAAGAGATAAGCCGTTTCGAAATAGCTTATCAGTCCGAAGGAAAGTATGGGATGGAGCTGACTCTCCATAACCAGGAAGTATCCCTCGATAAATATAATATGGCAATCTGTAACGACGGCAAAGCCATCAGCCGCGCTGCCGTTACCTGGATCTGAAAAACAAATTATTTTATATACATTTTAATAGTAAAAAGAAAATGGCAGTAATGAATTTTGGCGGCGTTGACGAAAACGTAGTAACCCGCGAAGAATTTCCGTTGGAAAAGGCAAGAGAAGTATTGAAAGACGAAACAATCGCTGTAATAGGTTACGGCGTACAAGGTCCTGGCCAGAGCCTGAACCTGCGCGACAACGGTTTTAACGTAATTGTAGGACAACGTAAAGGTGGTAAGACCTGGGAAAAGGCCGTTGCTGACGGTTGGGTACCGGGCGAAACACTGTTCGATATCGAAGAAGCATGCGAAAAAGCAACTATCATCCAGTATCTGCTTTCAGATGCTGCTCAGATTGAAGTTTGGCCGCGCATCAAAAAATACCTGACTCCGGGTAAGGCTTTGTATTTCTCTCACGGATTCGGTATCACTTACAAAGAACGTACAAACATCATCCCTCCTGCTGATGTAGACGTAATCCTGGTTGCTCCGAAAGGTTCAGGTACTTCACTGCGCCGTATGTTCTTGCAGGGTCGTGGTCTGAACTCAAGCTACGCAATCTTCCAGGATGCAACAGGCAAAGCATGGGATCGCGTGATTGCACTGGGTATCGGTGTTGGTTCTGGTTACTTGTTTGAAACAACATTCAAGAAAGAAGTTTATTCTGACCTGACCGGCGAACGTGGTACTTTGATGGGAGCTATCCAGGGATTACTGTTGGCTCAGTACGAAACTTTGCGTGAAAACGGTCACGAACCTTCTGAAGCATTCAATGAAACAGTAGAAGAACTGACTCAGTCATTGATGCCGTTGTTCGCAGAAAACGGTATGGACTGGATGTATGCAAACTGTTCAACAACTGCACAGCGTGGTGCTTTGGACTGGATGGGCCCGTTCCACGATGCTACAAAACCGGTGTTCCAGAAGTTGTATAGCGAAGTTGCCTGCGGTAACGAAGCACAGCGTTCTATCGACACAAACAGCAAGCCTGACTATCGTGAAGGTCTGGAAAAAGAACTGGCTGCTCTTCGCGAAAGTGAAATGTGGCGTGCAGGTGCTGTTGTTCGTAAACTTCGTCCTGAAAACAACTAATAAATGGTGATACATTAATAGTTAAACATTTTGTGATATAAAAACGGCAATCCGGCTTTTCGGGTTGCCGTTTTTTTATGGTTTATGTAATGCGTTAATGGTTAAAAAATGTTTTTGATTGCAACTGTTATTGATTTTTCATCCCAATATGTATGTCATTGTTTGAATGTGGATTTTAGATAAAAAAATCAATTAAATGGTGGTTAAAATATATTTATTAGAGCAATAAATATACATAATTATGCTTGTATTAAATAATGATAAGTTATATTTGCTGATGGAGATACTGTAGTTTGTAGAGTGGAAATATAGAAGGATGTTGTGTGTAATGATCAGTATATCTTTGTTTTAGTTAACTTTATTTTATTGAAATGTATGCCAGTCACTTTTATCTTAGAAAAGTGTAACCTCTAATGAAATGAACGCTATTGTGATTAATTTTATTTAATTAAAGACTTGAATTTAGCTATGTGGACCAACTCAAAACTAATTAGATCACTAATGATTTCTGTATTATTAGGTGCGGCAGGTGCGATTGCTGCCAATCCTACAGGTCCGGAAACGATGGTAGTACAACAGGGTAATAAGGTAACCGGCCTGGTAGAGGACCAGATGGGACCTGTCGCCGGAGCTTCTGTTGTAGTGAAAGGAACCACTATCGGTACGATAACCGATATCGATGGAAAGTTTACGCTGGATAATGTTCGGCGGGGAGCGGTTATTGTTATTTCCTTTGTCGGCCTGGCCACTCAGGAGATCACTTGGAACGGACAATCTATTTTAAATGTAAAATTAAGTGATGCGACACAGGACCTGGATGAAGTCGTTGTCGTAGCCTATGGAACGGCTAAGAAATCAACCTTCACCGGATCGGCCTCCGTTGTAAAAGCTGAAAAACTCGAAAAGATCATGGGCTCCGGCTTTGCGGAAGCATTGCAGGGGATGAGTGCCGGTGTGAATGTTGTGAATGTACAGGGTAACCCCGGAGCTGATGCCCGTGTGGAGATCCGTGGTATTGCTTCCATGTCCGGAAAGGCCGATCCGTTATATATTGTGGACGGGATGCCTTACGATGGAAAACTGAATCAGATCAATCCTACGGACATAGAATCGATGACGGTGCTGAAGGATGCGGCGGCCACTTCGCTCTACGGTTCGCGTGCAGCAAACGGCGTCGTAATGATTACAACCAAGCGGGGTAAATCAGAAAAACCGCGTATTAACTTCCGCGGAGGTTGGGGTACTTCGGATAATGCTGTCAAGAATCCGAAAAAAGCCGATCCGTACCAGCAGCTGGAAAATACCTGGTATGCCTTGTATTATGATGCCCTTCTTTATGACGGCATGAATATGCAACAGGCGGGCGATTATGCTTCGTCGCAGGCATTGACCAAACAGGTAAAGGCTACAAAAGATTCGAATGGTAATCTGATTTATGTCACTCCGTTCAGACATATCAATGAAAATTACGTATTGCATGACGGCAATGGGAATCCTTACATGAATCCTAATCTGGAATATGTCTGGGATGAAGATGATTGGGATGTCTACAAAGCTATCTTCTCCCGTAAACTGCGCCAGGATTATAGTGTGGATATAAGTGGTCAGGCCAATGGTGGAAAAACAGCCTATTTCTTCTCCGGCGGTTATCTGGACGACCAGGGATATGGTAACCGGCAGTATTATAAACGTTATTCTTTCCGTACCAACCTGAGTACAGAGTTGTTCGATTGGTGGAAAGTGGCCGGTAGCCTTTCTTATTCGCGTCATCGCCAGAACCTTTCCGGTGGTGCCAGCCGTGCGGCTAACTTTACGACGACTTTGTCTTCACCCTGGTTACGTAATGAAGATAATACCGGTTGGGTCGTTTCTGAAAAAACAGGGGAACGGATGTACAGTTACGGTAAATATACCAATAACTTCTTTGGTGCCCATATCCTGAATAACTCGGGTGATTATTGGGATAATCCGAACGATGACAGTTTCGATAACAATATGGGGCATATCCTGTCTGCTCAGGTAAATACAGAGTTTACTCTTCCTTTCAACCTGAAATTCCGTTCGGCTTTGAATATTGACGATTACTGGTATCGTACCATGCAATATACTTCCGCCGTACATGGCAGCGGACAGACTGCACCTTATGGTATTTCTATACTGGCAGACGGTGGTTATGCCAGCCGTTATAATTTCAATAAACGTTCCACCACCTGGAATAATGTATTGTCTGGTGAATGGATGATTGGTGACCATACGATTTCAGGTCTGGTCGGACATGAGTGGTATACCTGGGACTCCCACTACGAACAAGGTTGGGGTGAAGGTATCATGGAACTGGGTAAATATGAATTATCGAATACCACCAAGAACTTCGGTGTTTCCGGCGGACGTGATAAATACTCTCTGCTTTCGTTCTTTGGTAAGGTCGATTATAACTTCTTGAATAAGTATTACTTGTCCGCTTCACTTCGTGAGGATGGTTCTTCCCGTTTCAGCTCCGATCATCGCTGGGGTACATTCTGGTCGACAGGCGGTTCATGGCGAATATCGAAAGAAGGTTTTATGGAAGACCTGAAATGGATTGATAACCTTTCGTTGCGTGGTAGTTACGGTACGACTGGTAATGATAAGCTGATCGTGCGTGAATCGAATGGTAAGGCAGGGGATGAAGTCCTTTACGGATACCAGGGTACTTATGAAAGTGATGACCTGTATCTGAAATCCGGTTTAAAACCATCTACCTATCCGACACCGGACTTGAAGTGGGAAAGTAATCAGCAATGGAATATCGGTTTAGATTTTTCCGTATTCAACCGACTTAGCGGTACAGTGGAATATTATTCCCGTACTTCCCATGACTTGTTGTATTATAAGGAACTGCCTCTCTCTGCCCAGGTTGGTAGTGCATCCGGGTATAATATGAATATCGGTGACCTGCGTAATAGCGGGATTGAAATCACATTGAATGCGAATATCCTTACAACGAAAGATTTCAGATGGGATATCGATGCCAACATGAGTACGCTGAAAAATGAGGTGACTTATTTGCCTACAGGTCCTTACACTTATTCTGGTACCGCCTGTACCTACAAGATGGAGGAAGGCAAGTCTCTGTATGAATTTATCGCTCCCCAGTACGACGGTGTTAATCCGGAAACCGGAGTACCCGGCTGGTTGATCCGCGATGGTAACGGCGGTTGGAAACGTACGGAAAAGCAGGAAGAAGTAACGACAGACGATTTTGTGTACTGTGGCTCCGCGATTCCCAAAGTGTTCGGTGCTATCACCAATAACTTCCAGTTCAAAGGGATCGACCTGTCGTTCATGTTCTATTATTCTTATGGTTCCAAAATATCGGACTATACATATAAAGAACGTATCATGAACCGTCCGGGTGTCGGTGTGATACAGGAGTTGGTTGAGGACAGATGGCGTCAGCCGGGCGATGCGGATGTGCTTATCCCACGTTGGTCGTACAACCAGTATGGCGCGACGGTAAAATATGCAGATAACTTCGTATTCGACAACCACTACTGGCGTCTGAGAAACCTGACATTAGGCTATACGCTGCCTAAGAGCCTTACCCGCAAGGCCCTGGTAGAAAACCTGCGTGTTTATGTAACCGGTAATAACCTGTTGACTTTCGGTCCTGCCAAAAAACGCTACACAGACCCCGAAACAGGTATAATGGGTAACAGTTATAACGGTAATGCTGAAACCGATAACGGTATTCAGGGTTCGAGAAGACTGTATATGGTCGGTATTCAAATCACATTGTAAACGTAAAAAATGATATTTATGAAACGATTTATAAATATATCCTTCCTGTCCCTGGTTTTTGCTGGTATGGCCCTGACCGGATGTAACGACGACCTGACAACCAGCTCCTACGTGAAAGTAAACGATGAAGATGTACTGGGGAATGTCTCCCAGTTGGAAAAAGTATTGACTTCAGCCTATAAGCAGCTGTATTTTAATACTGATAAAGGAGACCGTGTGTATGCCGGTCTTCCCGGATTCCAGATGTATGTCGATGCGAGTGGTGCCGACGTGATCAGCCATACCAATATGGGAGGTGATCAGGTAACAGCATACCAGTATTCCAACTCAAAAACACAGGCTGACGGAAATGCCTCAAAAATCTGGTCGATGTGCTATAATGTGATCAACCGTGCCAATATCATCCTGACCAATGTGGATGCCGCCGCCGGTGATGAAACACAGAAAAAACATATCAAAGGCCAGGCGTTGGCGATGCGTGGAATCCAGTATTTCCATCTGATCCAGAATTACCAGCAGACGTATGCGATAGCTAAAAGCAAGCGTGGGGTGATCCTGCGTACCTCTTCCGATGATGAATCCCATAAAGGTTTTTCTACTGTAGAGGAAGTCTATACCCAGATTGTGTCCGACCTGACGACGGCTAAAACATTGCTTGCCGATTATAATCCGGACGATATGTGGCTGATCAACTCCAAAATATGTTCGGGAATCCTGGCCCGTGTTTATCTGGTGATGCAGAACTGGGACGGCGCTTACAATGAAGCCAAGATCGTCTACGACCAGCACAGCCAGTTGATGACCCGCGAACAATACCGTTCCGGTTTCGACGATATGATCTCCGGCAATTATGCGGAAGTGGTATGGGCCATGAAATATACCGCCGATAATAACCTGGGCGGTAGTACGCAGTTCAATTTCTGGTATAACCAGGATGCCAGCTACGGCGAGGGTTATGCCGATGGTCCTATCTACTCGTTCCTTGACTACTTCGTGGATGAGCAGTTTGTGAAACTATTTGAAGAAAAAGAAGACCGTTACCAGTTCTGGAAACGTACGAACAATGCGAATACGGAAATCAATACAAAATGGGCTTTCGACAAATACAAGCATTATGGTGAAGACGGCGGAAGCGTTATTCAAAGCGCCACCCGTCCGGAAGTCTGCCTGATGCGCGGAGCCGAAATGCTGCTGATTATGGCGGAGGCTGCTGCCCAAAAGGGTAACTCCGGCGAGGCTCTGAATCTGCTGAACCGTTTGCAGGTGGCGCGTAATGCTACCCCGACAACCAATGCCGGAGGCGAAGCTTTGCTGGAAGACATCTATGTGGAACGCCGTAAAGAGTTGATCTGTGAAGGACAAGCCGGTTTTTATGACCTGGTGCGCCTGCAAAAGAGATTGGTTCGTATCGGTGAATCAACTACCAATCCTGCCGGACATTACGTATGGGGCATGCAGTATCTGAACGGATATAATGCGCTCGATCCGCAACCGATAGGGACGCTGGAGTCGAACGATTACCGTTTCTTCTGCCAAATCCCGCAAATGGAAATCCTGAATAATGATGCGATCTCCGAATCAGATCAGAATCCGTGGAGCGGGCAGTAAGTTTCATCTGTTGTAAATAAATAAAAGAGAGGGAGGTGTTTATTACATGCCTCCCTCTCTTTTATTTGTAACATTTGATGTTCACTGTTTTACTTTTTGTCCTTTAGCACTTCCTGTAACATGGCCACCTTCTCCTGCTCCGCTTTCAATAAACGTTCGTATAATTCAACGACTTTTTCTAAGGGGTTAAATGTAGGATTATAATTCTGGCAATTAGCATTATCTTGCCAGGTGCCGGAAAAGATATTAATGGAAGTGGCTTCGCCTAGTTCCGTAATTGCTTCTTCGGGTATATCTAATGCTTTGGCAATCTTTTCGATTACTTCCGGCTCCAGATTACTTCTTTTTTCGTATGTCGAAAGGGTTAGTAGAAAATAAATCCGGTTTATCTCTCATAATAAATATCGGAAAGAGTTGCCTGATAATATTTGTACCACAGAAAAAACACATCAAAGGTCAGGCGCTGGCGATGCGTGGAATCCAGTATTTTCACCTGATCCAGAATTACCAGTAAACGTATGTCATTGCGAAAAATAGTTTCTCTTTCAACCGATAATAGTGGACATGATATCAGTGAAACGGTTGATGCAAATCAGTGTCGTATGGAAACTTCACTTCCTGTAACCAAACAGACGGCAAAATCAAAATGATATAAAAATGAATGATATATGAATATTATGAGTGTAAATGGCCTTTGGAGGAAACAGACTTATTTTTTATTTGTTCATTCTAGAAAAGGGAAGCATACATTTATTAACATAACAGATATCTGATATCGACTTTTTATCTCGTTTAAACCGAAGAAAATTTTAGTTTAAACAGATTTCAATTTCGTTTAAACTGAGATAAATTTCTATTGTAGTGGAGTTTTTATTCGTTTAGAGAAGAAAAACACCTCAATTAGTGCTTTTAAAAAAGAAAATCATATGTTTTTAGACAGTTTTTATTTCCAGAGCAACCGCTTTTTGATGTGTGTGTAAAATAGCAATATGTTAATAAATTATGAATAGATGTGGTATATGGGTAACAATCATAGATAATATACATTTTTTGTGATATGAATATTGCAACAATCAGGTCAAAGCGAACAAAGGTAAGTCGGCGAGATTTCTATAAAAACAGATCGACATTTCCCTTTGCCCGTACAATTCCTTCAGCACATACATAAAATATCATTTTGACAATCCTTTAACTTCCAGGAACTCTCCTGACGCTTTGTATCCAATAGTATGTTCTCCGGATAGGACTTGGCTTTTATATCCCAAAAAGTAAATCATCAATAGTAAACAAGGCAACCGCAGCAAAAGGATGTTTCAATATAGAAATATTTGAACTATCCCGTTCCCGTGCTCGACACGGGATCGCAAAAGCACAAACCGTATCCTATATGTATCTTTTGATACTGCCTGTTCTTCTGCGGCCCCGTGTCAAGCACGGGGACAGGATAGTTCATATCTGATAAGAAATGAATCAAATTCTTTTGGTATAGTTTAATCAGTCATAAAAGGAGAGGCGTGTCTGTGAAGGTGTGCTTCTTTCCTGTAGATAACGGGATTTAATCCCGGTAGGGTTTGCCGGAATAAATGAAGAATGTATCTTTGTAGGAGATCGTTAACAACTTAAAAAGATATACCATGAATAAAATCAGTTTGCTGTTTATTTTGTCTGTATTAATCACTTTTTCTGCTTATGCCCAGGATGATATAAAGATAACGCATGCCCCTTATCTGCAAAATCTGGGAGAAAATGAAGTCACTGTTGTATGGACTGCAAACAAGCCTTCGATCGGCTGGGTGGAACTGGCTCCTGATGACGGAACTCATTATTATCAGACGGAGCGTCCGAAGTTCTTTAATGCGAAGAATGGCATCAAGCTGACCTCTACCGTCCATTCTGTGCATCTGACAGGGTTAAAGCCCGGCACACGTTATCGCTACCGGGTGTATTCGCAGGAAGTGTTAAGCCATGTCGGCTGGCGGGTGATTTACGGGAATGTGGCGGCAACGTCTGTTTACGGCAAGCAACCGCTGACGTTCCTGACCAGCGATCATGGCAGGCAATCCGTGAACTTTGCCATGGTCAACGATATCCACGGAAAAAGTGATGTGCTGGAAAAACTGGTTTCCCATTGTGATCTGAAAAAGACCGATATGTTTCTGTTCAATGGCGATATGGTCTCTATTTTCAACAATGAAAAGGAAATATTCGAAGGCTTTATGGATAAGGCAACCGAGCTTTTCGCCTCCGAGATACCGATGTACTATACCCGTGGAAACCATGAAACCCGCGGTTCCTTTGCTACCGCATTCCAGGACTATTTCTCTCCGAAACAGGAGCACATCTATTATATGTTCCGCCAGGGATCTGTCTGCTTTGTTATCCTGGACAGTGGCGAAGATAAACCGGATTCGGATCTTGAATATGCCGGCATAACAGTCTATGACCAGTATCGTACGGAACAGGCGGAATGGTTGAAGAAGGTACTTGAAAGCAAGGAGTATAAAGAAGCACCGTTTAAAGTCGTAGTTTGCCATATGCCTCCGTTCGGTGGTTGGCATGGTGAGCAGGAAGTTGCCGAAAAGTTTATCCCCTTACTCAATAATGCCGGTGTCGATCTCATGCTTTGCGGCCACCTTCACCGGTATATGCGGAATGAACCGAAAGACGGTGTTCGTTTTCCGGTTATTGTAAACTCCAATAATACGGTATTGAAAGCGGAAGCAGGCGTAAAAGAATTAAACATCAGGATACTGGACATGGAGGGGAAAGAGGTGGATAAGCTGACAATAACCAAATAAGACATATAGATGGGAGAAACATCCTCCGGCTGAACTATCAAAAATAGGAAGAATAGAATCAGTTTTGAAAATAACCTGTTGAAGCAGAGGTTCTATATTTGTACAATCATAAAAACGGTAATCATTGGTATAACCTAAATAGAATCTTTAATGAAAGGTATTTTCTTTGTCATATGTATGTGTTTTGTCTCGTTTGGAGTATCTGCCCAGGTCAGTGAGTCAGCTTTTGTAAATCCGGAGAATAAATATAAGCCTGTTCCTTTGTGGTTTTGGAATAATGCGACGGTCAATGAAAACGAATTGCTGGACCAATTCCGTCAGATGATCCGAAAAGACGGGTATGGCGGTTGTGCAATCCTTCCTTTCGGGCAAGACTTCAAGCCGGAATATCTGTCAGACGATTATTTCAATCTTTATAGCAAGATTATAGAGGAAGCCAAGAAACTGGATGTGCATATGTCCCTGTATGATGAGTATGGTTTTCCGAGTGGAAGTATGGGAGCCATCAACGCGGATGGGGTACCTCGCTTCATGAACAAATATCCGGATGCCACGATCAAGCGGCTGGACAAAATGGAGTATAAAGTAGCTGTCGGCGAATCATTCGAACAGGTCGTTCCTGCCGGAAAACTGATGTCGGTCGTTGCAATGGACACGCTGACGAAGCATCGGATTTCGCTGGAACAATATATTCGTTCCGGTAAACTCAACTGGAAAGTTCCGGAAGGAGCCTGGAAGATCATGTTTTTCGTCTGTGTGAAAGATGGCGACCCGAATGTGGATTATCTGGACCCTGAAGCCGTCAGGCTGTTTGTAAAAGAAACTCATCAGGCATATTATGACCGTTTCTCTCCCTATTTCGGGAATACGATCATAGAAACTTTTTTTGATGAACCGACCCTGTACCGGGCTAAGGGACGTATCTGGACAGACGCGTTTAACGAGAAATTTATCTCCCGTTACGGGGAATCTCCCGAATTACTGTATCCGGCATTATGGTATGACATCGGGGAGGAAACGCAATCTGCGCGGAACCGTCTGTTTGGCTTGCGTGCCCATTTGTATTCCGAAGGTTTTATGAAAATAATCGGTGAATGGGCTTCTGCCCATGGCATTTACTCTACCGGTCATCAGGATCAGGAAGAGATTGCGAATCCGGTGGGAACTTCTGGTGACTTGATGTTGTGCGGGAAATATATGGGGATTCCCGGTATTGACAAAATTGGCGGAGGCCGTCCGACCGAATTGTTTTATAAAGTGGTTTCTTCTTCTGCCTATAACTGGGACAAACGCCAGGTAATGTCCGAAACATACGGCGCTATGGGGAATATCAGTGTAAAAGAGCTTTACCACATAGCCATGGAACAATATACGAAAGGGGTCAATACGCTTATCCCACATGCTGTCTGGTATAATGATCGGAATGTTACTTTCCTGCCTGAGTTATCCTGGCGGAACGAACTGTACCGCGATTCACTTCCGGCATTTAATAAGTTCCTGTCCCGTCTCAACTATATTTTGCGGCAGGAAGGAAGACATGTCGCCGATATAGCAGTCCTTTATCCGATCGAATCTCTTCAGGGAGAACATGTGATGGATGGGGAACTGGGATTTTATGAAGGCGGGGTAATGATCCCGAATACGGATTATACACATGTCTCGGCTTTATTGACTGATACCCTCGGGCGTGATTTCACTTATCTGCATCCGGAGGTCTTATCTACAAAATGCCGTGTGAAAAAAGGATTGTTGCACCTCGACAATCAGGTGAACAAAGAAACTTTCCGGTTGATTATTATTCCCGGAGTAAAAACAATATCGTTAACGGCTTTACGACAGGTCGAGTCTTTCTTTAAATCCGGGGGGAATGTCATATTTACAACCCAGTTGCCGGAGAAATCGGTAGAACCGGGACAGGACAAGGAGGTGAAAGACATCATTTCCCGTATATTAGGTGTCAATGCTTCCTACGCAACTGCGGGTAAAGCCTTTTTCGTAGAGAAACCTGGACCGGATGCTTTAAAGACTGCAATCGAGGATTCCTATCCTGTTCCTGACGTGGCCTTTGAAGCAGGGCATGAATTGAATTACATTCATAAGGAACTGAAAAATCAGTCTGTTTATTATTTTGCCAATTTGAAAGATCAACCCTATCAGGCAAATGTCGTGTTGCGAGGGAAGCTGAAACCTGTCTTATTGAACCCTCATACCGGACAGCGGATGAAGGTGGCATATGAACATAAACGTGTTTCCGGCATGGAAACGACAACGGTTACGTTACCGGTAGAAAAGCATTCGTCCGTATTCCTTATTGATAACATTTTATAATAGAAAAATAGATACCATGAAAACAGGAAAAACTAAAGTCGGCCTGATTGGGCTGGGCCTGGATACGTATTGGCCCCAATTTGAAGGACTATACACACGTCTTTGCGGGTACCAGGACTGGATCGCATCGGAGATGTCCCGTCCGGACACCGAAGTCGTTAACGCCGGGATTGCTGATAACCCGGTAAAAGCTGTTGAGGCAGCTGAAGATCTGAAGAAAGAAGAGATCAGCCTTCTGTTTGTCTTTATCTCTACTTATGCTTTATCTTCGACGGTCCTGCCGTTGGCCCAGCGTGTGAAGGTCCCGGTTATTCTCTTGAATATCCAGCCTGTTGCGGCAATCGACTATGAATATATAAACGGATTGGGTGACAGGGGGAAAATGACCGGTGAATGGTTGGCACATTGCCAGGCCTGTTCCGTCCCTGAATTTGCCAGCGTGTTCAACCGCGCCGGTATTCCTTATGAAATCGTAAGTGGCTATTTGCAGGAAGAATATGTGTGGAAGCAGATAAACGGCTGGATCGATGCCGCCCGTGTGGTAAATGGGATGAAGAATAACCGCATGGGAATCCTGGGCCATTATTATTGCGGGATGCTCGATGTGTATACCGACCTGACCCGGCAGTCGTCTGTTTTCGGTACGCATGTGGAAATCGTAGAGATGTGCGAACTGAAAGCCTACCGCGACAACGTTACCGATGAAGATGTAAAAGACAAACTGGATGAATTCAATGCTTGTTTTGAGATCGACGAGCAATGCGAAGCCGGTGAGCTGGAACGTGCCGCCCGGACATCCATAGCCCTCGACAGGCTGATCGAGGCGCACGACCTGGGTTCGATGGCCTATTATTATGAAGGCTATGCCGGAAATGATTATGAGAATATTGTGACTTCCGTCATTGCCGGGAACACGTTGCTGACCGGACGCGAGATCCCTGTTGCCGGCGAATGTGAAGTGAAGAATGTACAGGCAATGAAGATCCTGTCTTTGTTGGGCTCAGGCGGCTCTTTCTCTGAATTTTATGCCCTCGACTTCAAGGATGATATCGTTATGTTGGGGCATGACGGTCCGGCTCATTTTGCCATAGCGGAAGGAAAAGTCCGGTTGGTGCCGCTTCCGGTTTATCATGGCAAACCGGGTAAAGGATTGTCTATTCAGATGACGGTCAAACATGGCCCTGTTACTTTACTGTCCGTCTGCGAAGGGAAAGACGGCGTTTTCCTGCTGGCAGCTGAAGGGGAGTCGGTGGAAGGACCAACTTTGAAGATCGGAAATACGAACAGCCGCTATCGTTTTGCCTGTGGTGCCCGTGCTTTTATCGACGCCTGGAGCAAGGCGGGACCTTCCCATCATTGTGCGATAGGGCTTGGACATCAGGTAGATAAACTGGAGAAAATCGCATTCCTGCTGGATATACCGATTATCAGGGTAGGATAGGTGGGAGACTGTTATAGGAAGGAAGTCTGAGTAATGATTTATTAATTCGAAAGCCTTTCCTCTTTCAGTTTATAAGAGAATATGTATAAAAAATATCGTTTTATATTTGGTGGTTTAGAAAAAGGCTGTATCTTTGCAGCGTTAAATAAAAATGACAATGAAACAGAACATAGCAAATAGTCTCATTATTTCTCTAAACATTATTCTACTCTGGGAACGGGATAGGAAGTGAGACTGTACGTGCTTTTCTGATGCATGAAGATATAAAAGAGCCTTTCTCACTTCCTTGTGAGAGAGGCTTTTTTTATGAATGAACAAAAGAATATTAACAAATTTAAGATGATAAAAACTATGTCAGACAGATTATTTATTTTCGACACCACATTACGGGATGGTGAGCAAGTGCCGGGTTGCCAGTTAAACAGTATTGAAAAGATTCAGGTTGCCAGAGCACTCGAAGAACTGGGCGTCGATGTGATTGAGGCAGGATTTCCTGTATCGAGTCCGGGCGATTTCAACAGTGTGGTTGAAATATCCAAGGCCGTTACCTGGCCGACTATCTGTGCTTTGACCCGTGCGGTTGAAAAAGATATAGATGTGGCTGCCGAAGCATTGAAGTTCGCCAAACGCGGACGTATCCATACCGGTATCGGTACTTCCGATTACCATATCCGTTATAAGTTCAACTCCAACCAGGACGAGATACTGGAGCGTGCCATCGCTGCCACCAAATATGCCAAAAGATATGTGGAAGATATCGAATTCTACTGCGAAGATGCCGGACGTACGGACAATGCCTATCTGGCACGTGTCGTGGAGGCGGTGATCAAAGCGGGTGCAACCGTTGTGAATATCCCGGATACGACCGGTTACTGTCTGCCCGACGAATATGGTGAAAAGATCAAATATCTGATGGAACATGTGGATGGTATCCAGCATGCAATCATCTCCACCCACTGCCATAATGACCTGGGTATGGCAACAGCCAATACCGTGCAGGGTGTCCTGAACGGTGCCCGCCAGGTGGAAGTGACCATCAACGGTATCGGTGAACGTGCCGGTAATACTTCGCTGGAAGAAGTAGCCATGATCTTCCGTAGCCACAAAGAACGTGGTATCGAAACCAATATAAACACAACCAAAATCTATGGCATCAGCCGTACGGTTTCCAGCCTGATGAACATGCCGGTTCAGCCGAACAAGGCGATTGTCGGACGTAATGCTTTCGCCCATTCTTCCGGTATCCACCAGGACGGTGTATTGAAAAACCGTGAAAGCTATGAGATTATCGACCCGAAGGATGTCGGTATCGACGATAACGCAATCGTATTGACCGCCCGTAGCGGACGTGCCGCATTGAAACACCGCCTGAGTGTTTTAGGTGTGGAACTGGATCAGGAAAAACTGGATAAGGTATATCAGGAATTCCTGAAACTGGCTGACCGCAAGAAAGATATCAATGACGACGACGTGTTGATGCTGGCCGGAAAAGACCGTACTGCCATGCACCGTATCAAACTGGAATATTTGCAGGTTACATCGGGGGTCGGCTTACAGTCTGTTGCCAGCGTCTGCCTGAATATCGCCGGTGAAAAGTTTGAAGCAGCCGCTTCCGGCAACGGTCCGGTGGATGCAGCCATCAAAGCCGTGAAGTCGATTATCCACCGCACGATGACCATCCAGGAATTTCTCATCCAGGCTATTAATAAAGGTAGTGACGACATGGGTAAAGTCCATATGCAGGTGGAATACGACGGAAACAATTATTACGGTTTTGCCGCCAATACCGATATCATCGCTGCTTCCGTAGAAGCCTTCATCGACGCAATCAACAAGTTCGTAAAATAACATAATACATAATTAGCAATGAGCAAGACATTATTCGAAAAGATTTGGGAGAAACATGTGGTGGATACCCTGCCCGACGGAACGATCCAGTTTTATATCGACCGTCTGTATTGCCACGAAGTAACCAGTCCGCAGGCTTTTGCGGGGTTACGTGCTCGTGGTCTGAAGCCGTTCCGACCGGAGCAGATCACTTGTATGCCGGACCACAATATCCCGACATTGAATCAGGAAAAACCGATCGAAGACCCTGTCTCCAAGAATCAGGTGGATACATTGGAAAAGAACGCGAAGGATTTTAATCTGACTTATTACGGTCTGCAGCACCCTAAAAACGGTATCATCCATGTAGTAGGACCGGAAACAGGTCTGACTCAGCCGGGTATGACGATCGTTTGCGGTGACTCTCATACCTCTACCCACGGTGCCATGGGCGCGATTGCTTTCGGTATCGGTACCAGCGAGGTAGAAATGACATTGGCTACTCAGTGTATTATGCAGCGCAAGCCGAAGACGATGCGTATCACCATCGACGGCAAACGCAAACCGGGTGTAACGGCAAAAGATTTCGCCCTATACATTATAAGTAAGATGACGACAGGCGGTGCTACCGGTTATTTCGTTGAATATGCCGGCGAAGCGATTCGCAACACGACAATGGAAGAACGTCTGACCATCTGCAACCTGTCTATCGAAATGGGTGCCCGCGGTGGTATGATCGCTCCCGACCAGGTCACTTTCGACTATCTGAAAGACCGTGAATTCTCTCCCCGTGCCGAAGCCTGGGAAAAGAAACTGGCTGAATGGCGCGAACTTTACAGTGACCCCGATGCCAAATTCGACAAGGAAGTCGTTTTCCATGCAGAAGACATCGATCCGATGGTTACATACGGAACCAATCCGGGAATGGGAATGGGTATCCGCGAAAACATCCCGACAATGGAGAGCGTAGACGAGGCCGGCCGTATCTCTTACAAGAAATCTCTGGACTATATGGGCTTCACTGCCGGTGAACCGGTATTGGGCAAAAAGATCGACTATGTCTTCCTGGGAAGTTGTACGAACGGCCGTATCGAGGACTTCCGTGCTTTTGCCTCCCTGGTGAAAGGAAAGAAGAAAGCCGACGATGTGATCGTATGGCTGGTTCCGGGTAGCTGGCAGGTGGAACGCCAGATCCGTGCGGAAGGTATCGACAAGGTATTGACGGAAGCCGGTTTCGAACTGCGTCAGCCGGGTTGCTCGGCTTGCCTGGCCATGAATGAAGATAAGGTTCCGGCAGGCAAATATGCCGTATCTACTTCAAACCGTAACTTCGAAGGCCGTCAGGGACCGGGTGCACGTACTATCCTGGCCGGGCCGTTGGTGGCAGCGGCTGCGGCAGTAACGGGTAAGATCACCGATCCCCGGGAGTTGATGTAGTCTCCGATGCGGTAACCAGGGACGGTCTCCGGTGCGGCGACAGAGGTGTCGTTGATGTGGAGACAGTGGTGTCGCCGGTGCCGCGAAAGGGCTTTCGCGGGTAGCGCGAATAATTACAATAAATAAACCGATAAATTAAGAGAACGAAATGAAAGAAAAATTCACGATAGTAACATCGACCTGTGTCCCTCTTCCTCTGGAAAATGTCGACACAGACCAGATCATCCCGGCCCGCTTCCTGAAAGCAACCACACGCGAGGGCTTCGGCGATAATCTTTTCCGCGACTGGCGTTATGACAAAGCCGGTAACCCTAATCCCAACTTTGTATTGAACCAGGATACTTATAAAGGTCAGATTCTTGTTGCCGGGAAGAACTTCGGTAGCGGTTCCAGCCGCGAACATGCTGCCTGGGCGATTGCCGGATATGGTTTCCGGGCGGTAGTCAGCAGTTTCTTCGCCGATATCTTCAAGAACAATTCGATGAACAACGGCCTTGTTCCGGTTGTTGTTTCTCCAGAGTTCCTGGCGGAGATATTCGCTTCTGTCGAAGCCGATCCGAAAGCAACGTTGACAATCGACCTGCCCGCGCAGACAATCACCAACAACGCAACCGGCAAAAGCGAATCCTTTGACATCAATGCCTATAAAAAAGATTGCCTGGTAAATGGCCTGGACGATATCGATTACCTGCTGGCTAATAAGTCGAAGATAGAAGCGTACGAAGCAAATAGAAAGTAAGATGGTAGAAATAATGGATACAACCCTTCGGGACGGGGAACAAACATCGGGTGTCTCTTTTGCGGCTCACGAAAAGCTCAGTATTGCACAGATGCTGCTGGGGGATCTGGGAGTAAACCGCGTGGAGATTGCCTCTGCTCGCGTATCGGACGGAGAGTTCGAAGCCGTGAAGCGAGTGGCTGCCTGGGCCGAACGTACCGGAAATCTGCATAAGCTCGAAGTATTGGGCTTTGTGGATGGCGACGCCTCGCTCAACTGGATCGAATCGGCCGGTTGCCGCGTGGTAAACCTTCTCTGTAAAGGTTCGTATAAACACGTAACCGAACAACTCCGCAAATTGCCCGAACAGCATATTGCAGATATCCGTTCTGTTGTATCGCTGGCTACCGAAAGAGGTATTGAGGTTAATATATATCTGGAAGACTGGTCGAACGGGATCAAAAACTCTCCCGATTACGTCTTCCAGCTGATCGATGCGTTGAAAGACCTGCCGATCCGACGTTTTATGCTGCCCGATACGTTGGGCATCCTGAATCCGGGCAATACGTACGAGTTCTGCAAACAGATGCTTGACCGTTATCCCGAACTGCATTTTGATTTCCATGCCCACAACGATTACGACCTGGCGGTAGCCAATGTCTATTCGGCAGTCCGGGCAGGAATACACGGTGTCCACACCACGATCAACGGCCTGGGCGAACGGGCGGGAAATGCACCGCTCAGCAGCGTGATCGCCGTGATAAAAGATCATCTGAACGGTCAGACCAGCGTGCGGGAAGAGAAGATCAACGCCGCAAGCCGCCTGGTCGAGACCTATTCCGGCATCCATATCGCCCCGAACCGCCCGATCATCGGCGAACATGTCTTTACGCAATGTGCCGGCGTTCATGCCGATGGCGACAGCAAAAACAACCTGTATTGCAACGACCTGATCCCCGAACGTTTCGGCCGTGTCCGCGAATATGCCCTCGGAAAGACTTCCGGCAAGGCGAATATCCGCATGAACCTGGAATCGTTGGGAATCGACGTGGACGACGAGTCCATGCGTAAGATCACCGAGCGTATCATCGAACTGGGCGACAAGAAGGAAATGGTGACGACGGAAGACCTGCCATATATTATCAGCGATGTGCTTCATCACGATGCAATGGCGGACCAACGTATCCGTATATTAAATTATTCCTTATCTTTGGCGCAGGGACTGAGGCCGGTAGCCACGCTGAAAATAGAGATCGACGGCGAGGCATACGAAGAGTCGGCATCCGGCGACGGCCAGTACGACGCGTTCGTCCGTGCCCTTCGCAAGATCTATTCCGACCTGGGTCGTCCGTTCCCGATGCTGACGAACTATTCCGTATCCATTCCCCCCGGAGGTCGTACCGATGCCTTTGTGCAGACGATCATCAGCTGGAATTATGCCGGGATAGATTTCAAAACCCGCGGCCTCGATGCCGACCAGACGGAAGCCGCCATCAAGGCGACGCTGAAGATGCTGAATAAGATTGAACAATAAATATAGGAGGTATTAGTTATGAACAGAAAACTGACCATTGCGCTGGTAGCGCACGACAATCGTAAAGCTGACATGGTAGAATGGGCTGTACACAATGCAGAATTCCTTTCCCACCATCTTTTAGTATGTACCGGTACAACCGGCGGACTGATACGTAATGCTTTCGACGAGAAAGGTATTGCTGCCGAAGTAATCTGTATGCATTCCGGGCCGTTAGGCGGTGATGCAGAAATTGCTGCCATGGTGGTACGCAAGGAGGTGGATCTGGCGGTTTTCCTGATCGATGACCTGAACGCGCAACCGCACGAAGCTGATATTCAGATGTTGCTTCGCCAGTGTCGTGTTCATAATGTGCCTATTGCTTGTAACCGTTACAGTGCCGACCTGATGATTACGAGCACCCTGTGGGACGATGATAGTTACGTCCCTATGGAACCCAAATATGTGCTATTTAAAAGAGACTAAAATAACAAACTGAAATGAAATTAAACATCGCAGTCCTTCCCGGCGACGGTATCGGTCCCGAGATTGTAGAACAAGGCATGAAAGCCGTTAAAGCCGTATGCGAAAAATATGGCCACGAACTAAGTTATAAACACGCTCTGGTGGGAGCGGTTGCCATCGATGAGACCGGTAACCCGTATCCGGATGAAACGCACGAACTTTGTATGCAGAGCGACGCCGTTTATTTTGGTGCGATCGGTTCTCCGAAATATGATAATAACCCTTCCGCAAAGGTACGCCCCGAACAAGGACTGCTGGGAATGCGTAAGAAGCTGGGACTTTTTGCCAATATCCGTCCGGTAACAACGTTCCCGTCGCTGTTGCATAAATCTCCGCTTCGTGCCGAACTGATCGAGGGAGCAGACTTTATGTGTATCCGTGAATTGACGGGTGGTATGTATTTCGGTCGTCCGCAGGGTAGAAGCGAAGATGGGAACACGGCTTACGATACCTGTGTTTATACCCGTGAAGAGATCGAACGTATCGTTCGCCTGGCTTACCAGTATGCACAGAAACGCCGCAAGAAAGTAACGGTAGTCGATAAGGCGAATGTGTTGGCTACTTCTCGTCTGTGGCGTCAGGTAGCACAGGAGATTGAAAAGGAATATCCGGATGTGGAGACAGAATATATGTTTGTCGACAACGCCGCCATGCGTTTGGTTCAATGGCCGAAGAGTTTCGACGTGATGGTTACCGAAAACATGTTCGGTGATATCCTGACAGACGAGGCTTCGGTAATTACCGGTTCATTGGGCATGCTGCCTTCTGCTTCTATCGGTGTGCATACTTCCGTATTCGAACCGATCCACGGTTCTTATCCGCAGGCTGCCGGAAAGAATATAGCCAATCCGCTGGCTACTATCCTGAGTGCCGCCCTGATGTTCGAATATGCTTTCAACGGGATGGAAGAAGGCGCATTGATCCGCGAAGCCGTTGCCGCTTCCATGGATGCCAATATTGTAACCGAAGATATCGCTGAAAATGGCAAAGCCTACAAGACCAGCGAAGTAGGGGACTGGATTGCTGAATATATTGCGAAGAAGTAATTTGATTAAAACATCCGATGGGGCGAAACATTTTTCGTCCCATTTTTATTTATCGCCATAATGACTTTTTACAGAAACGACTTCAACAGTTACAATCTCTTCATGTATGGCGTAGATGATACGATAATGTTTGTCTATACGTCTACTCCAAAAACCGGAAAGGTTGCCTTTTAATTGCTCTACCTGTCCGGTTCCGGTGGTCGGATGCTCTTCTAACTCCTGGAATAGTGAAAAAATTTTGGCTAGATCTTTCTTCTTTCCTGATTTCTTCCATTGGAGTAGCTGTTTTTGGGCTTCATCCGTTAACTTCAGTTTATAGCTCATACGCCTAACAAATTTTTGATATCATCTATTGTATAAGCTGTAACTCTGCCCTGTTTTGCATCTTCAATGCCACGCATGACAGATGCCATATTCTCCGGATCATCAAACCACGGGTCACCGCTTGGGCTCGGATTTGTTGAAACTTCTATACTCAAAGAATTTGCTTTGGTTTCCAACAGATTTTCTATGAAAGCCTTTACGCTTTTACCTTGTGAAGCAGCCATAATGGACAGCTTTTTCAAAGTGTCTACAGACAAATCTATATTTTTCCTTTTCTTTTCGATTGCTATTGTTGCCATAATCTTTTATATTTTCCACAAAGGTAGAAAATATACATCATATATACAATGTATACATATTGAGCCACTCAATATCTTGCGAAGAAATAGGTTGTAACCCATTGGAACTGACATAAAAAGTCGGAATGAAGGAATGCTGATTGTGAGTTTATCATTTTGTCATCTTCATCAACTCGTCGATGATTGTCTGGTCATAGCCCATCTCCTGTGCTTTCAGGAAATCTTTTGCGGCGGATTCTTTTTCATACTGGGCCAGCTTCACTTTTCCTCTCAGCACATATAGAGAAGCGCTGGGAGTACTTTCAATAAATACCTTGTTAATATCTGCCATGGCACGGGCGTTCTTGCCCATCATGAAATACACATCGGCACGACCTTCATACAATAGCCAGTCACGGGGCATCTGGCTGATCAGGTAGTTGAAGATTCTTTCACTTTCCTCATAGTTACCACGCATCTTTTCAAGAATGGCATGTCCCAGACGGGCACGGACGGACTTTTCGTTCATCTCGAGTATTTTATCGAAATCCTGTTCCGCCCAGATATAATTCTTTTTTTGGATATAGATCAGTCCGCGGCAGTAAAGAGCCTCTTCGTTTGTCGGTTCCACGATCAGTAAGGCATCGTAATCATTCAGCGCTTTCTCCGTTTCTCCCAGCTCGGAGTAGAGAGAGGCGCGGTTCTCCAGGATAGTCGGATTGTTGGGACGTCCGCTGAGTGCGGCCGTATAGGAAAGCAGCGCATCCTGGAGCTTGCCCTGGCGGCGTTGGATACTGCCGAGGTTTGTCAACAAGGCATAGTTCATAGGATTTCCCGGTTCCAGGCGCATGGCGGCCCTCAGGCTTTCTTCGGCAGACACCAGGTCTTTCTTATCCAGAAAGTCGTAACTTTTTTCAATCAGTTCCTCATACGATTGGGCAAAACAGTTAGCTGTTGCCAGGATAAAAGTGATGAATATTAGCAGTAATCTCATTCTCTTGTTTTTATCTGTTATTTGATCGTCGCAAAGCTACGCAAATATCTTGTTCTGTCGCCGGATTAAAAAAACTTTATACCTTTGCCACATTTTATAAGACTTTTCGATGCTTTGATTGTTATAAGATAAAAGTGTTTAATTAAAATAGATAGAAATATGATATTATTAGATGTGTTGGCTTCCAATCCGAAATTGGAAGGTTTTATCAATTCCCTGATAGAGCAGGGTAGTCATTTAGGGTGGACAATTATTAAAGCGATCATTGTTTTCGTTGTAGGACGGTTTATTATCCGCGTGATTAACAAACTCGTTCGCCGTATTTTAACGAAACGTGATTTTGATCCGTCTGTTAAAACATTCGTAGGAAGTCTGGTGAATGTTACGTTGATGATCCTGTTGATCATTTCCGTTGTAGGGGCGTTGGGAGTACAGACGACTTCGTTTGCTGCATTGCTTGCTTCTGCCGGTGTCGCTATCGGTATGGCGTTGAGCGGAAACCTGTCGAACTTCGCCGGCGGGTTGATTATCCTTTTGTTTAAACCGTATAAGGTCGGTGATTATATCGAATCGCAGGGTGTAGGCGGTACGGTGAGGGAGATTCAGATCTTCCATACTATTTTGCTTACGGCAGACAATAAAAATATCTTTATTCCGAACGGCTCATTGAGCAGCGGCGTGGTAACCAATATCGGTAATGAGCCGACGCGTCGTGTGGAATGGACTTTCGGTGTGGAATACGGAAGCGATTACGAGCATGTAAAGAGAGTGATCGAATCCGTTCTTGCACAGGATGCACGTGTTTTGAACGAACCGGCTCCTTTCATAGCCTTGAGTGCGCTGGCTGATAGCAGTGTCAATGTCGTTGTGCGTGTATGGGTAAAAAGTTCCGATTACTGGGGCGTTTATTTTGATACCAATAAAGCTATTTATGCAACCTTCAATGCTGAGGGTATCGGGTTCCCGTTCCCGCAACTGACGGTGCATCAGGCAAAAGACTGATTTTGTCCTTAAAATAAATCTTTTTGTTCAATAACCGTTGGGGTTCGTCTGACGGGCGGTAATACGTTTAATAGTTGAACAAAAAGATTTATCTTTGTCTATCAATTTAAAAGTGAATAACAGAAAATGTTTTTAAGGTAAAAATACAAAGAACTTTATTTTATTACTTTAGTATTAATTATTTGATTATAAAAAAAGAAAAAGGCTCGACCGTTATGGCGAGCCTTTTTCTTATGAATTCAGACGGTCTACCGTCTTGACTCCTTTGACTGATTTTATTTTCTTGACCAGCATATTCAGCGAATTGGTATCTCTCACCAGTACGGCAAAGTTACCCTGGAATATCCCGTCTACCGAATCTATGTTCAACGAACGGAGCGTGACGCCATTCTCTTTTCCGATCACCGAGGTGATGTTGGTGACGATCGCGATATCGTCCCTGCCGACAACGCGAAGGGTTACCACATATCCGTTGTCACCTTTTCCGCTCCATTTTGCACGGATGATACGGTAACCGAAACGGCTGAACATCTCCTGCGCGTTCGGGCAATCCATCCGGTGGATCTTGATGCCCTGGGTGGAAACGAATCCGAATACTTCGTCGCCGTAGATCGGGTTACAGCATTTTGCCAACTTGTATTCAATCCCTGTCAGGTTCTTGTCGATGACCAGAACATCCTTGTTGGTGGATATTTCCTCCACTTCGGTGGTCGTGATGTATTCGCCGGCACTACGGGTTTCCGAACGGTCGTTGGTCTCGGTTTCCTTGCGGACAAACTCCTGATATTCGTCGATCACATTGTTCGGGTCGAGGCGTTCTTCGGCTATTTCGATGTAGAAGTCGGTGACGGTCTTGAATCCTTTCTTCTTGATGTAACGCATCAGATGAGGTTCTTCCATCTCGATCTTCCGGTTTTTGAAACGGCGTTGGAGCATCTCCTTGGCAAAGTCGACCGCCTTGGCTGTCTCTTCACGGAGGGCCTGTTTGATCTTTACACGGGCTTTGGAGGTGACGACGATGTTCAGCCAGTCGCGTTTAGGCGTCTGAGTTGGAGAGGTGACAACCGAAACCGTATCCCCGTTGTTCAGTACATATTTAATAGGTACGTTCTTTTCATTTACCTTGGCGGAAACGCATTTGCATCCCAGCTTTGAATGGATGGCAAAGGCAAAGTCGAGCACGGTGGCCCCTTTCGCCAGTTTGATCAGTTCGCCGGTCGGTGTGAAGACATAGATTTCGTCCTTATACAGGTCCATCTTGAAGTCCTGCATCAGGTCGAGCGGGTTGTTCTCCTTCTCTTCCAGGGCGGCACGCACGGTATTGAGGAATTCGTCCAGTCCGCTTTCGGCTTTCACGCCTTTGTATTTCCAGTGGGCTGCCAGTCCGCGTTCGGCGATCTCATCCATCCGGCGGGTACGGATCTGCACTTCCACCCATTTGTTTTGCGGGCCCATGACCGTGATATGCAGACTCTCGTATCCATTCGTCTTCGGAATGGAAATCCAGTCTTTCATACGGTTGGGGTTAGGCTGGTACATGTCGGTAATGATCGAATATACCTGCCAGCATTCCGAACGTTCTTTTTTAAGTGGAGTATCCAGCACGACACGGATCGCGAACAGGTCGTATATGCCTTCAAACTCGATCTTCTGCTTTTTCAGTTTGTTGTTGATCGAGTGAATGGATTTGGTACGTCCTTTGATATCGAACTGTAAGCCGGCTTCCTGCAACTTTTTCTTGATAGGTGCGATGAATTCGGCTATATAAATGTCACGTGAACGTTTGGTCTCATTCAGCTTTTTCTTGATGAAATCATACTGTTTGGGATCGGTATACTTCAGCGACAAGTCTTCGAGTTCGCTCTTTATTTTGTATAGACCCAGGCGATGAGCCAGGGGAGCATACAGATATGAGGCTTCGGTGGCTAGCCGCAGGCGGTCGTCTTCCTTCAACTGTTTGCCCAGGCGCATCAGGCAGAGGCGGTCGGCAATCATGATCAGTATCACCCTGACATCTTCTGCAAAAGAGAAGAGCAGGTGATGGAAGTTCTCAGAATTGACGGCCGTATTGCGGGCATACAGATCGGAAGTCTTCAGCAGGCGCTGAATGATCAGCGTGACATCTGCGTCGAACGTCTTTTCGACCTCTTCCAGTGTAATGACCTTTTTCAGCACCGGGCGATAGAGCAGGAGGGCGATGACCGAAGTCCGTTTCAGTCCGATCTCCGTTGTTGCGATCAGTGCAGTATTAATATTGCGAATCAATCCGTTGATGCCGTTCTTGTCTCTTCCGTAACAGTCGAGTGCGACAACGCGCTGCATCAACTCTCTCATTTTCCGTATATCCTCTCTATGTAAAAAGGAGTAGAGGCTACGTACCAATTGTCTGTATTTAGAGAAGAAATCTTTTCTTTCTTCTTCCGTAAAGAATGGTTGTATGTCCATAGTTGCATCTTCTTTTTTACTGCCCATTTGAGGACAGGCGGTAAAACATACTGTAAAAGTATCTTTTTTCCTCGAATATCAATGCTATTCTAACAGTATTTTTATACATTTGCGAGAAGCATAGACGGAAAATGCTATGCCACAATGCGAAGAGTACTAATTTTAAAAGATATACTATGTTAAACGCAAACGATTTAAAGCAATTGGCTGATAAAGGAATCAGCGAACAGCAGATTGAAGAACAACTGGCTTGCTTCGTCAAAGGTTTCCCTTATCTGGAAATAGCCGCATCCGCATCGGTAGAAAAAGGTATAATGGTTGTATCGCAGGAGGACCAGGCAACTTATATGGATGCATGGGATGCCTATCTTGCTAAAAATAAACGGATCCTGAAATTTGTACCTGCTTCGGGTGCTGCCAGCCGTATGTTTAAGAACCTGTACGAGTTTCTGTCAGCCTCTTACGATGTGCCGACCAGTGATTTTGAAAAGAAATTCTTCAGCGAGATTACCCGTTTCGCTTTTTATAATGCATTGAATGCGGTTTGCCTGGCAAACGAAGAGAAAGATATCCCGGCACTGATCGCTGCCGGCAATTATAAGGCGGTGGTTTCCAATTTACTGGATGCCAAAGGGTTGAATTACGGACAGTTGCCTAAAGGTCTGTTGTTGTTCCACCGGGCAGGTGAAACGATCCGTACTGCCATGGAAGAACATCTGGCTGAAGGTGCCATGTATGCCAAGAACAATGCCGGTGAAGTAAATATCCATTTTACCGTATCTCCCGAACATAAGGCATTGTTTGAACAGTTGGTGTCAGAAAAGAAACAGGCATACGAAGAAAAGTTCTCGGTAGGCTATGATCTTTCCTTCAGTGTACAGAAGCCGAGTACGGATACGGTTGCCGCCGATATGGAGAACAATCCTTTCCGCGACAAGAATGGAAAATTGTTGTTCCGTCCGGGCGGTCATGGTGCTTTGATCGAGAATCTCAATGATATCGATGCAGATGTCGTTTTCGTAAAGAATATCGACAATGTCGTTCCCGACAGTTTCAAATGTTCGACTGTTATCTTTAAGAAAGTGATAGCCGGTGTACTGGTTACTTTGCAGGAACGTATATTCAATTATCTGAACCTGATCGAAACAGGAAAATATTCACATGACCAGGTAGAAGAAATGATTCATTTCCTACAGGATGACCTGTGTATCAAGAATCCGGATACGAAGTTGCTGGAAGATGCCGAACTGATTCTCTATATCAAGAGCAAACTGCTCCGTCCGTTGCGTGTTTGCGGTATGGTGAAGAATGTAGGCGAACCGGGTGGCGGTCCGTTCCTGGCACAGAATCCGGATGGCACTGTCTCTCCGCAAATCCTGGAAAGTTCGCAGATCGACCTGAAAGATCCGGCAAAGAAAGCGATGTTCGAACAAGGTACCCACTTCAATCCGGTTGACCTGGTATGTGCATTGAAGAATCATAAAGGAGAAAAATATAATCTGCCTGATTATGTAGATAAAAATACCGGTTTCATCTCTTACAAGAGTAAAGATGGCCGCGATTTGAAGGCATTGGAACTTCCCGGTTTGTGGAATGGTGCAATGAGCGACTGGAATACCGTATTTGTAGAAGTTCCTATCGAGACTTTCAATCCGGTAAAGACGGTAAACGACTTACTACGGTCCGAGCATCAATGATCGGATCGATATCATAGTTAGTATTTAAATTAAACATTCGAAAAGGCGGACTTGTGAGAGCCCGCCTTTTTCATTCTGCTTATATTTTCGGTAACTCCCAGGGGGCGCGATACTCTTTGCAGAGATATTTATCAGCTTCTGCATCATGGAAACTTGTTCCGTCCCACGAAAGTTTCTTTCCGGTCCGGTAAGCAATGTTACCCAATTGAGAGAATTTGGCGATATGTGCGCCGATCTCGATGCTAGCATTACAATTACGGTTGCGCGATTTGATACATTCCAGATGGTTCTTGACGTGCAGGTTCAAGCCGCCTTCTCCGTAAGCCTTATTCAGGGCGACTGCTTCCATGCGGGCCTTGCCGTTCACCTTTTCAGGGATGACTTCCCAACCGCCGCGGTCGATAACCAGTGTGCCGTTTTCTCCTACAAAACCGAGTCCGTGGTTACGTCCGTAAGCACCGTCGTCGATACCGATGGCATGGTCCCACATCACGGTGAAGTCATCGAATGTATAGATCGTTTGCAGAAGGTCGGGTGTTTCGCAGGCATCGTCCGGATAACCGAATTTGCCGCCCGAAGCCATGATAGAGTTCGGTGCCGTCACATTCATGCCATAGAGGGCGTAATCGAGCAGGTGGACACCCCAGTCTGTCATCAGTCCTCCGGCATAGTCCCAGAACCAACGGAAAGTGAAATGGAAACGGTTACGGTTGAACGGGCGTCTGGGTGCCGGACCAAGCCACATGTCATAATCAACACCTGCCGGAACCGGTTCGTCGGCAACAACCGGAATGGAAGGACACCATCCCTGATAAGAGAATACACGTACAGTACGTATCTTTCCCAACTGCCCGCTATGTACGAAAGCCATTGCGTCCTGCCAGTGAGGGTCGCTGCGTTGCCATTGTCCGACCTGTACGACACGGTTGTATTTCTCGGCAGCACGTACCATGATATTACATTCTTCGATACTGTTTCCCAGCGGTTTTTCGCAATAAACATCTTTTCCGGCTTCGCAGGCGGCAACCATCTGGAGGCAGTGCCAATGGTCGGGAGTACCGATGATAACGACGTCCACATCTTTGTTGTCGATCAGCTTCCGCCAGTCTTTATAAAGGTGTTTTACCTTCTTTCCGGTTAGTTTTTCCGTCTCGGCAGCCCTGTTATTTAACACATTTTCATCAATATCCGCTAAAGCGATACATTCGACTTCCGGATTGCGGAGGAAAGCCTGTAGGTCGGAATACCCCATCCCTTTGCAACCGATCAGTCCGACCCTGATCTTATCGTTTGCACCGACTGAGTTACTACTAGCTTTAATAAAGAAAGGGTTCATCGAGAGGCCGGCTCCCAGAAGGGCGGCCTGCCGGATAAAATCTCTGCGTGTTGTCATGGTCTGAATGAATTAATGGTGATGATACACAATTGTTTGTAAAACACCAAAAATAGGAAGAAAGCCTGGGTTTGCCCAATAAAATATGTAATAAAAACATAATATTGCAGACAAATCCGAAAAAGGGAAGTAAATTTGCAGTCACTTTATGGAAAAAGTAATTATTGGATTATTCACTAAAAAAGAAACAAAATGAAGCTGACACGCTTATTAACCTGTCTTTTTTTAAGTATTATGGGAATGTCCTGTATCCAGGACGAGGCGCCGAATGCAGAAGCTGATATTCTGACTTGTACAGTACCAGCCGACATATTGCGTCGCGATCCTATTATTACAAATGATAAGATTACATTGATGGTTAAATCAAATACTGATTTGTTGAAACAATCGCCTGAATTTACCCTGACGCCAGGGGCCTCTATTTCACCGGCTAGCGGAACGACGCTCGATTTCAGCGAACCGCAGTATTACACTGTCGTTTCGGAAGACGGACAATGGAAGAAACGCTATGAGGTGAGTTATGTGATAACCGGTATCGGTACACAATATAGTTTTGAAAAGGTCAGACATGAAGGTAAAGCTGGCTATGATGTTTTCTATGAAACAGATGACAATGGAAACACTATAATGGATTGGGCAAGCGGTAACCCCGGATTTGCTCTGACAGATGTAAATGCCCCCCGTGATACCTTTCCGACACTTTCTTCAGATAAAGGCTATAAGGATAATTGTGTAAGATTAGTAACCCGCTCAACCGGTGACTTTGGAAGTCGGTTAGGTATGCCGATTGCTGCCGGAAACTTGTTTATGGGGACATTCGATATTCTCAGTGCTGTAACAAATGCCTTGAAAGCAACTAAATTCGGTATGCCGTTCGAGTATGTACCGACTTATCTGACCGGATATTATAAGTACAAGGCAGGACCGGATTTCTCCGAATCAGGAAAGATCGTTCCCGGTAAAAAAGATATGTTCGATATCTATGCGATCTTTTATGAGACGACCGATGATGTGAAGATGCTGGATGGAACTAACAAATTCAGCCATCCCAACTTGATCTCCGTCGCACGGATCGAAGATGCAAAAGAGACGGATGAATGGACACAGTTCTATCTGCCGTTTAATATGCGACCAGGTAAAACTATCGACCGGGATAAGTTGAAAGCAGGAAAATATAATGTGGCGATTGTGTTTTCTTCCAGTATAGAAGGTGATTTGTTCAACGGAGCAGTTGGCAGTACATTATATATAGATGAAGTCGAACTGATCCATTCAGTGGAAGAATAAACATAAAACAGTATGAAAAAACAATTAATTATAAGTATCCTGGGTTTATTATTGCTGACTAGCCATAGTCTGTTTGCCCAGAAAGACCGGAATGCCGGTATCATCAATTCATATCTGATCGGGTTGGAATATGAGGTAAAAGCCGGATTCAGTATCGGAGGTACGTCTCCATTGCCATTGCCGAAAGAGATACGTTCTATTGACAGTTATAACCCGACATTGCAGATTGCTATCGAGGGGAATGTAACGAAGTGGCTTAATCCGGCGCGTACCTGGGGTATTATGCTTGCTTTACGCCTTGAAACGAAAGGTATGAAAACAGATGCCCGTGTAAAGAATTACAGCATGGAGATCATCGGTGACGGTGGTGAACGTATGAAAGGCTTTTGGACCGGACAGGTAAAGACAAAAGTAAATAACTCGTATCTGACTGTTCCTGTGCTGGCTGCCTGGCGGGTTTCTCCACGTTGGAAGTTGAATGCCGGACCGTATGTTTCCTATCGGATGGAAGGCGATTTTACGGGTGATGTGTACGACGGCTACTTGCGTGAACTCGATCCGACCGGTAACAAAGTCGTATTTGAAGACGGTAAAAGTGCTCCTTACGATTTTTCCAAAGACCTGCGTCGTTTTGCATGGGGGCTACAGCTGGGAGGCGAATGGAAAGCCTTCAAACACTTGAATGTGTATGCCGATCTGACTTGGGGTATGAACGATATATTCAAGAAAGATTTTAATACGATTACTTTCGCCATGTATCCGATCTATCTGAATATGGGGTTCGGTTATGCATTTTAAGTTATAATACAATATCATATCAGCGGGAATATTTCATCAAATATTCCCGCTTTTTTTTTATTTATTTCAATAAATTCTATACATTTGCAGTATTGATTTTTTAAGACCAATATAATTTAATACCATGAAAGAGAACGAGAAGAAAGGAATTTCCCGAAGAAAATTCCTCGGCTTGTCCGCACTGGGACTAGCCAGTTTTACAATCCTTCCCAGCTGGTCGATCAATGGAGTGCGCATCGCACCGAGTGATCGGGTTGTTTTAGGCTTTATCGGACTGGGGCAGCAAGGTTTATCCGATTTTACCAGTTTTTCCAATTGTCCGGGCGTGCAGGTCGCTGCCGGTTGTGACGTAGATTCCATGAAACGCGAGCGTTTTGTGCGTAGAATTACGGCCTGGCAGAAGCAACAGGGCGTAGCGCCGCGTTGCGACAGCTATGAGTTTTATGAGGAAATGCTGGAACGTAAGGACATCGATGCGATCGAGGTGGCAACTCCCGACCACTGGCATGCTTTGACTACTATTCATGCCTGTCAGGCGGGAAAAGATGTTTATTGCCAGAAACCGCTGGCTTATACAATTGCCGAAGGTCTGGCGATGGTAAAAGCCGTCCGCGATAACAAGCGGGTGCTACAGGTGGGAAGCCAGCAACGTTCGAGCGAAGAGTTTCAGAAAGCGATCGAGTTGGTTCGTAATGGAGCGATCGGTCATGTAGAGAAAATATATGCCCGTGTCGGTGCACCTCCAAAACCGTTGGATCTGCCGGAAATGCCTGTGCCGGGAAATCTGAACTTCAATCAATGGATGGGACCGCTGAATGATCCGAAGGTACACTATCATCCGGATCTTTGTCCTCCGATCTCTCTCGATCCGGAGCAGAACGAACAGTTGTGGGGAGCCTGGCGTTGGTATCAGGAAACCGGTAATGGCTTTACGGCCGACTGGGGTGCCCATATGTTTGACATCGCTCAGGCTGCTATCGGTATGGACGGTTCCGGCCCGGTAGAATTTACTCCGGCTGGTTATAACGGACAGAAATATGCATCCATGAAATATGCTAACGGTATTGTGATGACCGAACAGCCTTATCGGGAAGATAATGAGAATGCTCAGGGTATCCAGTTTATCGGTGATAAAGGATGGCTGAAGGTAGCACGCGGTTATATCGAATGTTCGGATCCTTCCTTGTTGAAAGCTAAGAAGAAAGAAGTCGGTAAAGGAGAGTATGAAGTAAGTTCGCCTCATATGCAGAACTTTATCGATTGCGTTCGTTCACGTGAGAATCCGATTGCTCCGGTAGAGGTAGGTTGCAGCACTAATACGCTTTGTTGTCTGGCAAATATTTCCCGCGAACTGAACCGTCCGGTAAAATGGGATCCGGCTACATTAAGTTTCGTGAATGATAAGGAAGCCGCTGCACATCGGTTGTACTGGTATCAGTATCGCAATCCTTATACATTGCCTTACTGGAAATAAATGGGGGGTAATTATAGAAAAAGGTGAGCTATCCCGTTCCCGTGCTTGACACGGGATCGCAAAGGCACAAACCGTATCCTATATGTATCTTTTGATACTGCCTGTTCTTCTGCGTCCCCGTGTCAAGCACGGGGACAAGATAGCTCACTTTTGATAAATATCGAATCTAATCTTCTCTTTCGCTATCGCATTCTTTTGTTGTAGCCTTACTATTCCTGTATTGCGATGGCGGCATGCCTTTGAGCTGTTTGAATAGCGTGCTGAAATGGCGGGGATACTCGAATCCTACAGTTTCGGATATCTCTGTGATATTCATGGAAGAGCCAACCAGTAGCTGGCAGGCTTTATCTATGCGGATCATATTGATATAATCGTTAACTCCCATATTGGTTAAGGCCTTTAGCTTGGCGTAGAGTGGCGTACGGCTCATTCCCATCTGCGTGGTAAGGAACTTGACATCGAGTTCACGCGATGAAAGGTTGTCGTAAATCAGCTTGTTCAGTTTCAGCATGAACTCCTCGTCCAGGTTGTTTGTCTGTAAAGGGGTTGCTTCCGGAGGAAGTAAATGGCTTTCTTTATACTTCTGCCTGATCGCTTCCCTGTTTTTTAGCTGGTTACTGATGACTGCCAGTAATAATTCCATATCGAAAGGCTTTGCCAGATAAGCGTCCGCTCCCAGTTTGTATCCTATTGTCGTGCTGTCCAGATCACCCCTGGCAGTTAAGAGTATAACGGGAATATGGCTGGTTGCTATATCTTCCTTGATCTTTTTACACAATTCATAACCGTTCATCTTCGGCATCATAATGTCGCTGACGATGATGTCCGGATGCTTCTGGTTAATTATTTCAATGGCCTCTTCTCCGTCGCCTGCCACATAGACATTTTTGAATGATTCCTGTAAGGACTCTTTCAGGAACGAACTTAATTCCTTCTTGTCTTCTACGATGATGATAGAATAATGGTTTGTAGAGAATGTCTCCGCTTCGGATGGTGTTTCAACCGGGAACCATACGTCTTGCTGGTTTTCCTTTTCTATGTTTTCATTCTCTGCATCGAGTGGCAATTCAAAGAAGAAAGTGGCTCCGCAGTCTTCATTGTTCATGGCTCCGATCGTTCCCTTATGCCTTTCTATCAGTACTTTGGAGAAAGAGAGCCCTATCCCGCTTCCCGACTGGTCGTGGTTACCCTGATAGTAGCGGGTAAAGAGTTTATTGGCATCGAGATTGCCCAGACCGATTCCCTGGTCGGCTACGCTTACCCGGATTTTATCATTCAGTAATTCGCTGGATACGGTGATCGTTGTGTCCGAAGGGCTGAACTTCAGCGCATTCATTAATAGGTTCGATAAGACGGTCGTACATTTGGGACCGTCGAACGAAACTTGTCCGATATGTTCATCCAGTTGGTAGTCTATCCGGATATGGCGGGCTTCCAGTTCGCTTTCAAAATCTTTGGCGACGGAAATAATCCATTCGTTCAGTTGATGGGGCGTTTTATGCAACGTATTCTTCGCCTCCTTCAGGCTGCTCATATCCAATACCATATTGATGGTGTTCCGCATGTCCAGCACCTGTTTGTATATGCCGGATAATTGTCCTTTCAGATTTTCCGGTTCATTCCAGCTGTTTTTGTCGAGTATCCTTTTCAGAGGTGCGTAAATCAGTGTTAGCGGGGTACGCAGTTCATGGCTGATGTTGATGAGGAAGCGTACCTTTTCTTCATTCATCTTATTGGTGTGCTCTTTCATCTGCCATTTCATTTTCCGGTTTCTGCGCCGCCTTGCTATGCGTTCGGACCAGAAAAGAAAGAGGATTAACAGGATGATGAAAATGACAAAGACGTAGGGGCGTTGATACCAGGGAGGTGTTACCGTGATATGAAGTACTTCGACCGATTCGCTCCATTCCCCGCTTTTTGAGTTGCAGGACACCAGGATGGAGTAGTTGCCCGGAGCCAGCATACGCAGTGAAAGGACATGGTTGTATGTTTCGGTGTATTGTTGATCGGTTCCGTTAATCATATAACGGTATAGTTTGCTGCGGAACACATCTTTTTCCATCGAGATGACTTTTATTTCAATGGAGCTGTGCGTATGAGGAATCGTTATCCGGTTACGGCCGTTTTCCAACTGGTCGATACAGGAGTTCCCGTTCAGCAACACATCCATCAGCCTGACTTCGGGCAGCGGCTCTTCTTTGGTCGGTATGTTTTTATTGATACGCAGCAATCCGGAGGCGCCACCCAGATAGATATAATCGGAGATGGACGAAACCTGGTATTTATAGATGAACTCATTCGTCGTATAACCGTCCGATTCTCCCCAGGAGGCGAAACGTTTCTTTTTGAGATCGTATGAGAATAACATGTTGCGGGCACCGATCCAAAGACGTTCCTGTTCGTCCAGTAGTAAGGTAGAGACACTGTTGAACAGTTTGGTTTCAATCTTGGTGAATTCCTTTGTGTTAGAATCGAAATAACCGAAACCATACTCCGTCCCGATCCAGAAAATACCGTTCTTGTCGCGTGCTACCGCTTTGATCGCTTCATGTCCACCGATACTGAGGAGGACATGAAGCGTGTCGCTGCCGTGATATACTTCATACAGGTTGTTGCTTTGGATGATAAAGGCTGATTTATCGTCGGCACAAACCATTTTCATCGGACCTACGGCCAGCTTCTTCCCGTCTATCTTCAGGAAAGAGAACTTCCCGGTCCGGAAACTATGGCTGACTGCATTTTTACCCAGAAAATAAGCCCATTCGTCGGTAACCCTATAAGCCAGTGAGGCGTTTCCTCCGTGAAACTGGTCGACCGTCGTGGCTTCGTCGATCAGATAGAAAGGACGGTGATAGTGTCCTGTTTCTTTATTAAAGAGATACATACCTTTGGTATATAGGGAAACGAGCAATTCTGAGTCCGAATAATCTGTAATAGATACGACTTTATCTCCGTAAGTGGATGGATAATGTTTGAAGGTATCGGTATAAGGATCATATTGGTTGATACCGCCTCCGTCTGTCCCCAGCCACAAGCGTCCCCGTTTGTCTTCGTGGATACTGATGACTGATATATCGCTCAATCCGTTGGTATTGTTGCGCGGAACATCCGTATATGTTTTCATGAAAACTTCTTTGATACCGATCATACCGCCTCTGACTGTCCCTACCCAGATATTATCCTGTTTGTCTTTATAGATGCATTTGACGGAATTTACCGGAAGCGTGTTCCTGTCTCCCGGCGTATGGACAATGGCTGTAATATCGGAGGTGTTTTCCAGATCCATAATATTGATTCCTCCGCCATCGGTCGTTATCCAGAGTTTGTTATTTATCTCCAGAAAGTCAAGTACCAGGTTATTATTTAATTTGGAATTTCCCGTATGGATATGGTAAAGCTTTTTTCCATCCGGAGCGTAACAAACGAAGCCTTTATTATAGGAGGAAAGATAAAGCCTTTTCTTACTATCCAGATAAACCGCATTCAGGTCTCCCGTTTGGATCGGATAATCGGTAGGAGTTATCTGATCGGTAACCGGGTTGTATCTGAGGATACCGTTTCTGCGTGAGATAAGCAATACTTCGTCTTTGTCCCAGGGACGAATATAATAAGGTATAAAATCGGATGAGTCTTTTTGAAGGACGGGCCTTTTATGAAGAGTCCGACTTTTGCCGTCATAGATATATACTCCTTCATCAGCTGTGAAAAGGATGGAACCGGAGAATGTATGGAATGAATTTGTTGTGATTATCTTATCTTCGAATTTGACAGGGCGGAATGAGTCGCTGCTTTTATCGTATAAGGTTAATCCGTTATTGGTGGAAACCCAGATATTGTTCAATGAATCTTCCGCAATGAAATAAATCGTATTTCCCGGCAGGGAATAAGGGTTATCCTTTTCATGGAAATAACTTTTCATACCGTAACGGTCGAAACAACTCAATCCGGAGGCCGTCCCGATCCATATCAATCCTTTATTGTCTGCCAGGATACAATTCACTGTTGTTTGCGATAAACCTTTGTCCAGATTCAGCTGCTGGAAAAAATAGCTGGGGGTTGCTCCTTTTGTATATCCTATACAGAAGTAAAACAAAAACAGGAATTGTAATAATTTTATAATAGGGATGCTTCTCATCGTACTTTATTTCTAATAAGTGCAAATGTAATAAAACCGATCTAAAATAGAAAACATTCAGTGTAAACAGAACTTTGGGATGGTTTTTGACATGAAAAGTACGATTGTTGACATCGGTATGTCTCGGAAAGTGCAACTTTGCCTTTGCAAATATTAACTAAACAGAGCGTGCTTATGAAATAGGGTTAATTCGATGTTATTGGATATAGGTGAATTTGAAAAAACTTACCTGTCTTGAGAATTAAATTATGTTGTTTACTAAATTTATTGTTTTATGAAAAAATCTTTTCTAACATTCTTACTGATGTTGTTTTGCTTGGCAGGTTTTGCTCAGCAGACAGTAACGGGGGTTATCCTCGAAGAGGCAACTTCCGAACCTTTGGCCGGAGCAGCTGTTCAGGTGAAAGATTCACAGAACGGTACGATTGCCGATGCCGATGGCCGTTTTTCTATCTCGGTATCACCCGGACAAACATTATTAATATCTTATATTGGTCTGATCCCTCAGGAAATCCTGATAAAGGAAGGCATGAAGGATTTAACGATCAAGATGCTTAGTGATGCGGTTGATATTAATGAAGTAGTTGTTGTCGGTTATGGCGTGCAGAAGAAAGTGAATCTGACCGGTTCCGTATCTTCCGTTAAGGGAGATGTGCTGGAACGTCGTCCTGTTGCCGATGCCGTACAGAGTTTACAAGGGATGGTTCCGGGTTTGCTGGTAAGCAATTCCGATGGTGGCCGTCCGGGTGGAGCCGGTACTTTGACATTACGCGGACAAGGTAATCTGGATAATAATGCGGCCCCTTACGTCCTGGTCGATGGTGTGGAAATGAGCCTCACCGATGTAAACCCCAGTGATATTGAAAATATATCCGTATTAAAAGATGCGGCTGCTTGTGCTATCTACGGTGCACGTGCCGCTTACGGTGTGATTCTTGTCACGACAAAGAAAGGGGAAGAAGGTAAAACGCGCATCAACTACCAGGGTACGGTCGGTTGGAGTACACCGACTGTTCTGCCGGATATGGTCAATTCGTATGATTTTGCACAATACTGGAATGCCGGTGTAACCAATGCCGGTTCTCCGCGTTTGTACAGCGATGAGAAACTAGTTTTGTTACAGCAGTATATCAATGATCCGAGCAGTGTCGATCCGTGGTTCGAACTGCCTGCCAATTCCAATATGAACCCGGCTTTCGAAAACTCGGAGTCTGGTGTCGGTAATGTGAACTATTTTGATTTGCATTATAAGAACTGGGCGTTTAAACAGAATCATAATATCAGCCTGAGCGGTGGTGGTAAGGCTGCACAATATTATATTTCAGGTGGTTACTATTCGGAAGACGGAATCCTCCGTTATGCCGATATGGATTATAAACGGTATAATTTTGCTGCCAATGTTACTTCGCAGCTGACTAGTTGGATGAAGTTGAAAGTGAATACCAAATTCATGCATTCCGACCAGAATACTCCGTTTGGTGACGGTGGTATCAGCGAAGGTTTCTATCATTCACTGGCTCGTTTCCGTCCCACAGTTTCTCCGGTCGACCCGAACGGTCATTTCACGGAACTGACAATGATTCCTTATCTGCAGAGCGGAACCTATACAAATACACAGCGTGATAATATGAATATCACTGCCGGTTTGGATATTCAACCTGTTAAGAACTGGTTTATATTCTTCGACTATACCTATAAATTAGGAAATAAAGAATACGAAGCACTAAATGTCAGTCCGCTTATTTATGGTGCCGACGGTGTCAGTACTTCAAAAGGTGTTCGTGCGGAATTGGGTATGTCTCCTGATGGTAAGTTTACCCGTAGCTATGACCGTACACGTTATCAGTCGATCAATTTGTATACAAATTATCTTTTCAGCTTGGCTGAAAAGCACAACTTTACAGTAATGGCTGGTTTTCAGGAAGAAGATTATGAGTTCAGTCTGATGAAGAACTCCATTACCGGCCTGTATTCGACCAGCAATCCGAATGTCGGTATGGGAACCGGCGACAAGACTGTCATCGATACCCGTAACGGTTGGGCAACCCGCGGTTTCTTCGGACGTATCAATTATGATTATGACGGACGTTATCTGGTTGAACTGAACGGACGTTATGACGGCTCTTCCCGTTTTGCCTCAGGCAATCGTTGGGGATTCTTCCCTTCCGTCTCTTTGGGATGGAACATTACCCGCGAACAATTCATGAGTTCTGTGACTGATGTACTGTCAAACCTGAAACTGCGTGCTTCCTATGGTTTGCTGGGTAACCAGGCCGGTGCTGCCTTATATACTTTTGCCGCAACAATGGAGTTGAATAATAAGTTGGGCAATTATATTTTTTCTGACGGACGTCATATCTTTACCCGGGCTCCGGGTGTTGTGAATCCGACTACTACCTGGGAAAAGGTGGAAAGTAAGAATATCGGTCTCGACTTTGGATTCTTAGGGAACTCTTTGACCGGTACACTCGATGTTTTCCAGCGTGATACAAAGGATATGTTAGGGCCCGGCGTCGACTTTCCGGATATTTTCGGAGCAGATGCACCTAAGACCAATAATGCACGGATGAGAAACCGCGGTTGGGAGCTTGCCCTGAATTATCGCGGACAGATCGGTAGCGATATTCAGTATACGATCGGTGGTTCATTGTCGGATGCAACTTCAGAAGTAACGGAATATGCCAACCCGACCGGAACAAATCCGAAAGAAAACTGGTATACCGGTAAAAAGGTTGGCGAAATCTGGGGGTATCGTGCTGACGGTCTGATCCAGACACAGGAAGAAGCAGATGCTTATAATGAAAAGTATGACTTGTCATTTATTAGTGGTAAACCCTGGACTCCGGGTGATGTGAAATATCGTGACCTGAATAATGATAATAAGATCAATAACGGGACAAATACATTGGATGATATGGGCGATATGACGGTAATCGGTAATACGACTCCGCGTTATCAGTACACAGTTAACGGTTCTATCAGTTGGAAAGGCATCAGCCTGAGCATGATGTTCCAAGGAGTTGGCAAACGTGATTGGGATCCGGGAACAGGCGCTTACTTCTGGGGAAGCGGTCCCTATGCACAGGTAACTGTGTTTAAGGAACATCTGGATTTCTGGAGTGAATCGAATCCGGGAGCTTATTATCCGAAGCCCTATATCCATACGGCAGGCGGTGTTGTTCCGTTCCGTGATAAAACAATGACTACCAGCGACCGGTATATTCAGAGTGGTGCTTATTGCCGTTTGAAAAACCTGACAATCAGCTATGACCTTCCTGCTATCTGGACGAATAAAGTAGGTATGCAGAAAGTTCAGGTATTCTTCTCTGGTGAAAACCTGCTGACCTTTACAAAACTGAAAGGTATGTTTGACCCGGAAGCGATCTATACAAAGAACGACTACACCAGTGAGGGGGGTAAGAACTATCCGATGAACCGTGTAGTATCTGTAGGTTTGGTTGTTAACTTATAATTTAGAGATCATATGAAAAAAAGAAATATATTTTTAGGCGTGATTCTGGCTTTCAGCCTAACATCCTGCTTCGATATGGATAAAATGCCGGAAGGCGTACTTTCGACTGCGCAGCCTTTCAGCAGTACAGGTGAAATGAGAAATTATCTGGACATGTTTTATCAGATAGGCAATCCGAAATATGAAGATGATAAAATAAAAGTAAATTTTGGTAACGGCTTGCGGGGACAAGACTTCGGTGCCGGTGGTAGTGGTGACGGTATTGCCGGTTCTGATATAAATAGTGATAATATGTCATCCAGTTCTGTTAGCTCGCGTCTGGTAGGGGAGACTACTTTGAGCGGTGCAGCCAAACTGACCAATTATACGGCTATCCGTAATTTGAACTTTTTATTAGCCAATTTAGATAACTGTGTGGAACAGGGAAGTCCCGATTATGATCAGTATGTCGGCGAAGCCTATTACTTCCGGGCCTGGTACTATTACAGGATGTTTGTGGATTATGGGCCATTGACATGGGTAAGTACTCCGCTTGACCCTAATGAAGAAGAGATGCAGTTACCTCGGGATAGCCGGACCGTAGTGGCGGATAGCATTTTGGCCGACCTGGACAAGGCTATTTCTTATTTGGGTATACAGAATAATAGTGCTTCCATGCGTGTCCATAAGGATGTTGCCCGTGCATTGAAGAGTGAAGTGGCTCTTTTCGAGGGTACCTGGGAGAAATATCATAAGGCAAAAGGCGATAAGTTTTTTGATCCTTCCGTAACGGATGAAAAGATTCGCGGGTACTTTACACAGGCTGCCGATGCCGCCAAAGATGTAATGGATCGCGGAGTATGGAAAATATATTCTACTGGTAACGAACTGGATGACTACCGCCAGATGTTTCAAACCACCGACTTATCGGCTAATTCCGAAGTACTTTGGTTTAAAATGTATGATGGCGATCAGGTGGGTAACAGTGTAAATCGTTATCTGAACCAGGGAGGAGGTAGCATCGGTGTTACTGCTTCTTTGATCGATGATTATCTGACAAAAGATGGCAAACCGTTTATCGGTGCAGCATTGGTAAATGCAAAGAAGGTGTTTGGTGATGAGTTATTGCCTACCGTACGTGATCCGCGTTTGTCGCAGACGATCTGTACGCCCGGACAACAACTGCGTCCGGATGATTTGCCTCCTTACTATGTCGTTCCGCCACTGATTGGTACTTCGTCTTACAATCAGAATATGACAGGTTATTCTTTACTGAAATATGTACAGATCGATTATACCGGTAGCCTGGATGCTGAAGCTAAAGGAGCAACCCCGGCAATCCAGTTCCGTTATGCCGATATCCTGTTAAATTATGCCGAAGCGTTGGCCGAGTTGGACGGAGCGGCCAATTCTCAGAAAATAATTGTAGCTTTGCAACCGTTACGTGACCGTGTTGGTATGCCTGCCGTAGATTTTGATCGGGAGTATAATCAGGAGGCTGATTATCCGTTCCGTCATCTGGATAAATATATTCAGGCTGTCCGTCGTGAACGTCGTATCGAGAAAGCCTGTGAAGGCCGTCGTCTGGAAGATATTCTTCGTTGGGCTGCTGCCGAAGAACTGATCGTTGGCAAATGGCCGAAAGGTGCCTTATTTACTGGAAGTAACCTGGAAAACCATCCCGCATTTGGCGGTAAGTTGGTTTACGACCAGGCTTCCGGAAACAATCTCTTCCTGACAGGTAAACCGGGTGACGCACTTCGTTATGTTGTGCCCAGCAATCCGGCAGGTTATGAGCAGGGATGGCGGTTTAATGTAGGTCGCGACTATTTGTTGCCTATTCAACCTCGTATGTTGTCTTTGACAGGAGGTAAATGGGAACAGAACCCGGGATGGTAATCTAATTTATACAAGTATATAGAATATGAAGAACATTAGGTCTAAAGTATTATTCTCATTAACAGGAGCAGCGGTGTTAGCATCGCTGCCTTCCTGCAAAGAGAAAAAAGCAGGGGCAGAGGAGGCTAAGAAGCCAATGAATATCCTCTACATTATGTGCGATGATCATTCGTTTCAGACAATCAGTGCGTATGATCATCGGTTCATCGAGACTCCGAACATCGACCGCATCGCCAAAGAGGGAGTCCGTTTTACCAACAGTTTCGTTGCCAACTCGTTGAGTGGTCCCAGCCGTGCCTGTCTGCTGACCGGTAAGCATAGCCATGCAAATGGCTTTACCGACAACACGAAAACATTCGACGGCGGACAACAGACGTTCCCGAAACTATTGAAGCAAGCCGGTTACCAGACCGCTATTGTCGGTAAATGGCACCTGACATCCGAACCTACCGGGTTCGATTACTGGAACATATTGATAGGACAGGGCGATTATTACAATCCTTATTTTATCGATAACGGAGAAAAGAAACAAATAGAAGGATACGCCACCAATATAACAACCGATCTGGCTATCGACTGGATGGACCAGAAAAGAGATAAGAACAAACCGTTCTGCCTGCTCCTGCATCATAAGGCTCCGCACCGTACCTGGATGCCGGATACCTGTGATCTGGAATTGTATAAGGATGTTGTTTTCCCGATACCGGAAACTTTCTACGACAAATATGAAGGCCGTATTGCCGCTTCGCAGCAGGAAATGAGTGTCATTAAAGACATGGATCTGGTGTATGACCTGAAACTGGCAGACAAAGAAAACGAGATCCACTCCAATCCGGGATTGGAAAAAGCCGGACGTAATATGTACAACCGGATGACTCCGGAACAGAAAGCCGCCTGGGACAAGCATTATGACCCGATCATCAAAGAGTTCAAGGAAAAGAAACTTTCCGGCAAGGCGTTGGCTGAATGGAAATACCAGCAGTATATGCACGATTATATTCGTGTCATCCATTCGGTAGACCGTAATGTAGGTCGTGTATTGGATTATCTGGAAAAGAACGATCTGCTGGATAATACGATTATCGTTTATACATCCGATCAGGGATTCTATATGGGTGAACACGGTTGGTTTGACAAACGTTTCATGTATGAAGAGTCTTTCCGCACACCGATGTTGGTTCGCTATCCGGGTGGCATAAAGGGTGATATTCCTGAAATGGTTCAGAATATCGACCATGCCGCTACCTTCCTCGAACTGGCAGGCGCTCCGGTTCCTGAAGATATCCAGGGTGATTCTTACCTGCCGTTGCTGAAAGGCGAGCATCCGAAAGACTGGCGTACTTCCTTGTATTACCATTATTATGAGTTCCCGGCCGAACACATGGTAAAACGTCATTATGGCGTACGTACAGACCGTTATAAATTAATGCATTTCTATAATGACATCGACGTATGGGAACTTTACGACCTGCAAAACGACCCGATGGAAATGAATAACATTTATAATAAACCCGGTACGGAAGAAATCACCAAACAGTTGATGGACGAACTGCACAAATTGCAGAAACAATATAACGATCCTATCGAATCGGAATTAGCAAAGAAAAGCTAACAGAATAAGTGAAATAGGTAAAGGAGATGTGGATAGTTGAACCCCTGGAGTCGAACAAAAAGGCTTCAGGGGTTCTTTTTATATATATCGTATAAATGCTTTATTCGCTTAAACATCTCAATAAAAGTTTATCAAAATAAATCCTTCATTCCTTCATCTATATGATATTTTGTTGGTTATCTTTATGTTACTGATAATAAATGATGAACAAGATGAAGGAAATGGCTTTGTTAACAGGTAGAAAAGAAGTAGGAGTCCGGTAATAGATAATTAGGTATATCCTAATAGTCTGCTATTCTGTAGGTTATATATGCGTTGTTGTTTGTCATATGTCGAACGCTTATCGCACAATTATCGAACAAGCGTTCGACAGATGGCAAACAAGTGTCAGATAATTGAAAAACAAGAAAGAAGAAAGCATATCAGGACTAAGGGTTCACTGGCTCTGTATTAGAATAAGATATGCTGACAGATAATCTTCCGGTAGATATTTACTTTTTTATGGTATTGGAAGCTATCAATTATTAGCTAAAAATCAGGGATTGAAAAGCGTTTCCTTCATTTTGTTCATTATTTATAAGTTGTAACACAAAGATAACCAATAAGATATCATATAGATGAAGGAATGAAGGATTTATTTTGATGAACTTTTATTGAGGGAATATGTCAATATTTATGATATGACTCACTTCTTATCAAAAGTGAGCTATCTTGTCCCCGTGCTTGACACGGGACCGCAGAAGAACGGGCAGTATCCCAAGTAGTCCCGTGACAATAAATGCCCAGATATTAGGTACACGCGATTGGGCTTCCAAAGTATAATCACCAGGTAACAGCCGGTAGGCGTCTATCTTCCAATAAGGAGTTTCTCCTTCATGTAGGGTGGTATTGGTTGTTATCAACTGGCCTGGCATATTGAGTTCGTATTTTATCTGGTGGTTGAATAATTCTATCGGACGGCATTTCTCTTCAAATAACCGGTTTATCTGATCTTTGTCTTTCTGCTGATATGCAGTGGTGAAATGGTCCGTCTGGTAGAAAGTGTCGAGTAGCCGATACATATCTATCGAGTCAAGGTCTGTATCTTCTCCTTTACTCATGGCTGATTTTTTGATGGCATCTTTGTCTGCCTTCAGCTTTGAGATAAAGGTTTTATTACCGGACTTAGCTTCCCATTCCTCAATAGTTTCAAGGCGGATTTCAAACAAACTCTCATTATACCATTTCACGAAACGATCTGTCAAGTCATTCAGCTTATCGTTTAGCTCAAGTCCGTTCATTCCCCTGACTTGAGTCAGGTCACCTTGAAAGAGCAGTTCTTGTTCTTGTTTACTCAGGTAATGTTCAAGGGGGATGGGGCCTCTTTCTTCAATTTGACGGTAGTTGCAGGTGAATGTATAATAGGTATAAAACCATCTGAAATGTTTTTCCAGCTTTTCCTGCGGAACGGCTAACGGTTCCATCCATTTCTTTTCAGGAGTGAGCCGGAGAGGGGTATCCCATATTTTCCATGTGCGTTTGACTTTTACATTCAATTGCTCCTCTTTACCGAATGAGTCGCTTTTCTTTCCTAAGATGACAAAAGGGATGTTGGGATTCAAAGGAATCTGTTGCCAGTCCTGGATGGAGAACAGGAAAGGAGAGTGTGAGCCGTCGCCCGCCATAAAAGCGGAATCTCCGTGTGCATATACTTCACGGTCAATTTGTCCGTCCGGATAAATATGGGTCACCATCCGGTGGTTGGAAGAACAGGAGGCCATAAGAAGCAGTCCTGAAATGATTGATATATATCCTTTAGTTTTCATCTTTTGTTCGTTTTAGTGAATGATGGTTTCTATAGAAATTCTCTTGGACAGGAAGGAGGCTTTTCTTTTTGATAGTTTCTCTATATATTCCTTCCATTGTTCGGATAGATAGCGGCTTTTTTCGAGTAAGCTACTTTCTGGGTTCCAACTATCGGGTAGGGAGTAGGCTTTTCCTTGCCAGATAGCATTATTCGCATAAGATTGCTCCGGATACTGTTTGTCTTGTGAAAAGAAAATGGTTTCGCTTATCAGAAAACAAAGCAGGAGAGCTGCTGCAATACCGGATATTTTGCTGACCGATAGTAATATCCTGTTTGTTTTACTTTTTCCTTTTGCTTCTTTCAAAAGGGACGTTCCGGAAGGTAAGGTCTTTATTTTGTTCAAAATATCATTTGTCAGCTCTTCCGGAGCATTCAAGACTGGTTCGGTATTTTTTAGTTTGTCCAGCCATTTTTCGTATGTTTGATCTTCTCTTTTCATAGGTTGTTCTCCATCTGATTTATTTTCATTCGTATCTGTTTGCGTGCCTGGTAAAGATTGCTTTTGATCTTTTCGGCAGACATACCGGTGAT
>ERZ779622.37-NODE-37-length-98142-cov-37.191758_pt1 | contig 98142 bp, 107 predicted proteins | sample MGYA00514188_ERZ779622 | MGnify/ENA primary metagenome ERZ779622 (study PRJEB29562, sample SAMEA4376702) | mouse gut metagenome | isolation source: Cecum | study: EMG produced TPA metagenomics assembly of the A DSS colitis mouse model was used to assess the... | reverse complement strand
CGCTTTCTGACTCTGCTCATACGCGCGTATGGGCAGTCTCAAGATGCTCCGCATCTTTCGTTCGCGTTGCTCGTCATAAATCATCATTGACAGGCTCGCATGCAAGCATGCATCCCGTCAATGACGCTTTCTGACTCTGCTCATACGCGCAAAAAAAGGCTGCGCACTCATTGCTTTGTGCGTCAGCCCCTTTAAGACCGCCAGTATCACTGCCTGCTCTGCAGGAATGCCAGAAACGCCGCCTCAGGTAACGGCTTTGAGAAATAGTAACCCTGAATATAGTCGATGGAAAGCTCTTCCATTGCCAGATACTGCTCTTCGGTCTCGATTCCCTCCGACACAATTTTCAGTTTCATGCCGTGGATCATCTGCATTGCCGCATTCATCACATACTTTGCCTTCTCATCCTGAAAGAATGCCTGACTCATTTCCCGGTCAAACTTCACGATATCGACCGGCATATCCACGATATAGTTCAAATTGGACTGGCCCGTACCGAAATCATCCAGCGAAAAACACACACCGTACTCCATCAGCCTGCGCATATTTTCAAGAAGCGTCTTTTTCGCCGCCATGGACGCGGACTCCGTAATCTCCAGATTGATGTATCTGGGATTGATCTGGTACTTCTCCATGATTCCTATGTAATCATCCGCAAGTCCCGGATAGCCGCACTGGACAACCGACAGATTTACTTCTATATAATGCAGCCCGTACTGCTCCAGCTGCTCCTTTGTAAAGAAACGGCACACTTTCTCAAACACGATTTCCCCGAGCTGCAGAATCTTGCCATTCGCCTCCGCCACAGCGATAAACGCGCCCGGCGGCACCAGATTCCCGTCCCGGTCCCGCATTCGCACCAGCGCCTCCGCGCTCACAAACTTCTTCGCCCTGGTGGAAAAAATGGGCTGGTAGAATACCTCGATCCGATCCTCCTTCATCGCCTCGTCCAGCATCTGCTCCATACTCTTTTCCTTCCGCATCTGCTCCACGAAATCGAAATCCACTTCCTTGAAATTCGTCGCGCTGTGGTCGCTGCTTTTCCAACGCGCGTACTGCATCAGATGAACCATCTCCTGATAGTCGCCCACCATAGCTGCGTCCGGCATATAGGTGAACGCCGCCTGTGCCATGCCGCCCAGCTCCCTTCTGCCGTACTCCACAAAACTCCTGACCTTTTCGACGGTGTCCTCCACGTGCTCCATATCCTCAAAGATCATCCACACCTCATCGTCAGCCATCTTAAACACTCTGGTATTGTCCAGCTTCGGCAGTCTCCTTGCAAAAGCCGCCATCACCGCCTGCTCCCTGGCACCCTCGTCCGCCTGACTGATGCCCAGATTCCACCAGATAGACATGAGGGAAAAAGGTTTCTTTTCGTTATAAAGTTTTCTCGCATAGAGAAGCAGACCGTCCTGATTAAACAGCCCTGTCACGGCGTCCGCCAGATACTCGGGATTTTCCAGCCGGAAAAAAATCACCAGCACGCCCAGAGCGCCGGCATAGCCCACAAGCAGCAGTTCGTTGTTGAAAAACTGCACCACCGCCGCCGCAAACCAGAGCGCCAGCCATGACAGAATCACCTGGCTTCTCCTGTAATTCGCCTGTTTCCGCTTCGCCAGCGTAAAGACGATATTTACAAGGATAAACATTCCTGTGAAAAAATAGGTCACCATCACGGCAGGCCCCGCCGTATACACCACCCTGCCCATCTTGTAAATGCCAAGCGGCAGCCCGGCGATCACACAGCACCCCGACAGCCACGCCACACCCCCGGTTACTGCCACCTGCCGCAGTTTCTTCTTGTCCTCGTACACATCCGTGCACTCGTACCAGAACCCGGCAAAGCCTACCAGCACAATGGACATCAGGTACGCCTTACAGATGACATACACCGTCCCCCTGTGATCCAGAAGCAGCCGCACGATCGCCCATATGGAAAGCATGTCCAGAAAGATACAGAGCAGCATACACAGCATGAGCGCCTGAAAGCCAATCTGGGTGTTCAGCCGGAGCGACTCATACCTTCTGTAAAACAAAAACATGATTACAAGTAAAATAATTCCGCAAATCTGCGCCTGTATGTTCATGTTACTATGACTCCTTTTCAATAAAACCGAAACTGTCGAGCGGCGTTTTTGTCGCAGCATATATCGGTCGTACAATAGCGCCTCCTTATAACAGAAACGGAATCATCTCCCGCACCGACGAAAAAATCAGATGCGGTTTTACCTCCGAGTCACGCGCATCTTCCAAAGAAGCTTCCCCGCTCAGAACAAGCACGCTCTGTAATCCATGGTTCCTGCCCGCCGCTATATCTGTATACAGACGGTCTCCCACCATGGCAATGCAGTTTCTCCCTGTATTGACCCTAGTAGTCAAATAATCTATGATATCCGCATTCGGCTTGCCGATCACCCTGTCGGGATAGCGGAAAGCCGAGGCGTTGATAAATGCATGAATGGCGCCGGCGTCCGGGATAAAACCGTCCTCCGTCGGGCAGTTATAGTCCGGATGCGTCGCCAGATAAGGAAGCCCCGCACGCACAAAATCACAGACCCTGCACATTTTCCCATAATCGAGCGAAGTGTCAAAGGCAGTCACCACCACATCCGGATTATCCTCCTCCAGAACGACTCCGGCCTGTAAAAACTCTTCCCGCAGAAGCGCGTTCCCCAGAAGAAATACCTTTTTACCCGGGAAGTGCCGTTTCAGGTAGTGGATCGTCGCCTGCCCCGAGGTGACGATTTTATCCTCCCCCACTGAGAGTCCCATCCGCTCCAGTTTTTCCACATAAACCGCTGCATTTTTGGAAGAATTGTTGGTCAGAAAGACATAATTTCTCCCGGACGCCTCTATACGCTCCAGAAATTCTTTCGCACCGTCGATCCACCGCTCTCCCAGATATATGGTGCCATCCATATCCAGTGCAAAACATTTCACTTTTGAAAGAATACCTGTCGGATCTTCATTTACAACAGGAATTTCTGTATTTATCATTCGATCATATTCCTCTCTATCGGACTACATATAGTTAAGTATAGCATCTATCCCCTGTCCTCCGCAATACTCTGCACGGCCGTCCCCAATTTCAAAAAACCATAACGCTCCCTCCTTATTTTGATAATATTCCACATTTTATATGTACCCTGCCTTTTCTTCTCCCTTGCAGGGTGCTATACTTGATAGTGGGAATACCGAATCCGTTATCCGCGAAAGGAGTCTTACCTATGAAAGAAAAACTCTACACGATCCCCTTAAACGACGCCATAAACGCGCAGGACGAGTGCCCATTTTGCTTTATCGAACGCAATGTGGAACAGGATCTTCTGGATTTCGTCCTTGGCTCCGGCTCCTCCTACATGGAAAGCGATGTGCGGGGACAGACCGATCAGGAAGGATTTTGCAGAAATCATTTCAAGAAAATGTTCGACTACGGCAACACATTGGGAAACGCGTGGATTCTGAAAACGCATTACCAGCAGATGAACCGGGAGCTCCATGAGAAAATAAAGGCGTTCGCACCCGGCAAAACTTCCTTCAAAGATAAATTCAAAAAGCAGACGGAGCGCACGAACGCCATCGGTATCTGGGCGGCGGAAAAAGACGCGTCCTGCTATATCTGTAAACGGTATGCAGACACATACGATCGCTATCTGGACACCTTTTTCGTCATGTTTAAAAAAGATCCGGAATTTCGTGCAAAGATAAAGGAAAGTAAGGGTTTCTGCCTGCACCACTTCGGCGATCTGTGCGAGGCGGCGGACAGCCGGCTGAATGATAAAGAAAAAAAAGAATTTTATGATATGGTTTTCCCGCTGATGGAAGAAAATATGGCGCGTCTATCGGAGGATGTCTCATGGCTCGTGGAAAAATTTGACTACCGCAACAAAGACGCTGACTGGAAAAATTCCAGAGATGCCATCCAGCGCGGTATGCAGAAGCTGAAAGGCGGATATCCCGCCGATCCGCCGTATCAGGCAAACAAATAAAAAAGACAGCTGCAGAAAAAACAAATGCTCCCTGCGGGAGCGCTTGTTTTTTCTGTGTGGTTATCAGATCGCATCCATGGAGCTGTCGCTCTCGTCATCATCATCGAAGAACTCTTCCACTTTCTTCACGCCCCCGACAACTTTGTCAGTCGCCTCAGCCTTCGCCGTCTGAATGCCTTCCTTAAACTCTTCTTTCAATTCATCTTTGGCACTGCTCTCCTCTGTCTTTCCAAGGTCAAGATCCACGTAATTCCGATCTGCCTCGCTCTCGTCGAGATCGTCATCGAAATTATCGAAATCCTCATCATCGTCGAAATCATCATCCATCAGCGTGTCTCTACCCTTCAGGTAATAATACACACCTCCCGCTACGGCGCCAAGAGCCGCTGTCACCATCAATAACCTACCGAATTTTTTTGCCATCAGTGTTCTCCTTTCACCGCATCAGTTCCTATTACCATTATATTAATACTATTTTGTGAAAATGAAAAGAGAATATGTATAAAAAAAGAGAAAACTTTATAAAGACATCATTTGAGGTACAACATCTTGTAGCTGAAAATTTTCTTAAAACTAGTTTTTCGCAGGACATTGAATCCCTCGCGGGGTTGTGCTATAGTTATATTCGACCGAAAAGGTCAATTTATGTAGAAATTGGGGAGAGCATGAACGAAAAATTTTTTGATTTGAAAAAAGATAAACAGGACCGCATGATAAATGCCGCCTTAAAAGTCTTTTCCATAGGCGGCTATAAACATGCCAGTACAGACGATATCGTAGGGGAAGCAGGGATTAGTAAGGGGCTCCTGTTTCATTATTTTGGGAGTAAGCTCGGGCTTTACAGTTTTTTATATGACTACAGCGTACGCTTTATGAAGCTTGAACTGACCGGCGGTGTTTCATCCACAGAGCGGGATTACTTTGAGATCCGCCGCCAGATGGAATACGCCAAGATGCAAGTGCTCAAGAACTATCCTTATATGCAGCAGTTCCTTGACCGCTGCCGTTTTGAGAATGTGAGCGAGGCGCTCATGGCAATCGAACGCCAGAAAAATGTACTTAGTGATATGCAGGCTGTGCTGAAAAACCAGAGCAATCGTTCCCTGTTTAAGAGTGAAGTGGATTATGAAAAGCTGGATCAGATGATAACCTATACCTTGGACGGGCTGATGGACACCCATTTTCAGGACTCCTCCTTCCATCCGGATATGCTTTACGAGGAGAGCTGTTCCTACCTGAATATGCTGAAAACGCTTTCCTACCGATGATAGGCAACGGTTAAATCAAAAAAACGAAACAAAAGTCCGATACGCTATGTACCGGACTTTTTCATGCCTGTTTATACGCCGGAGCAGCACCCCGCTCCGTCCCGCCGCTATTTTCTGGTCGCGGCATTCTTTTCCTTAATCTTTTTCATAATCATTTCCTTCACGTCCCTCGCCTTATCCTTCATGCGGGGATTTGCGGTCTTTGACGTGATCAGCCCCGTAATCAGACGGCTCGCCACATCGTACTGTTCAAAGCGCATTGCCGTCACGGAAATCAGGAAATCCACCGTAGGCTCATCCATGCCGCACATGGGGAAACTCTCCGTCTGTCTCGCCGCCAGAAAACCTTCCAGCGCATTTCTCAGGAATTCATCTTCCTCCGCCTGACACTGTTTCTTTTTCTCCTCGTAGCCTTCCTCCGCCGGATCCAGATGCTCCGCCTGTCCTCTGAGAAGCCATGCCGTCTTCAGACAGATATAAGCCTTCTCGCTTGCCTTCGTCTGCTTGACAATCGCATTCGCCAGAGCCATCTTGTAACGCTCCAGAGCCTCCTCATAGGTATAGGTCTCCGACGCCTCTTTCTGCGGTTTAAAGTTTGCGGAAATCGCCTTCTGAATATTCTTCGCCTGGGGGGAAGTCAGGTATTTAAAAAATCTGCTCAGTGACGCATAGCCACAGGACGGGCACATGATCACATCATATTTCAAAAGGTCAATCTGCTCGTATCTGGGCCGAAGATCCAGATCACTTCCCGCAAGCTTCGCCTTACCAATCTTAACGGTTCTAGCCTTAAACTCTCTGTCGCAGAGCGGACAGGTAAAAGATTTATCAAACAGGAAATCCTGCTCCTGCACAACATGCGCAGCCGCCTGACCACCTTCCCCTCCTTCTTCCGGCTTTTTCTGTGTCTCATAGAGATCCATACTTTCCAGATTACTCAGTCCAAACTGCTCTAACCCCGATAACAGTCCTGCCATTTCTTTATCCTCCCCAAGTTATATTTATATATATTCCGCAGTGCTACTCGAAAAACCTTCGGTTTTCCTCGTTCACGTGCTGTCTACGCTCCGCTCATTGCTTTCTTGTACATTTTACCCTAATTTTCCTGTTTCGGCAAGACATATGAGCTTTTCAGGGACACAATTCTGTTAAAAACAAGTTTTTCCGGTTTGGAATCCTTGCAGTCCACGCAGAAAAATCCCTGTCTGACAAACTGAAAGCTCTCGTATGCCTTCGCATCCTTCACTGACGGCTCAATCCGGCACTCCTTTAAAACAGTCAGAGAATTGGGATTCAGATTTAAACTCCCGTCCTCATTGTAGACGCCCTTCTCCTCGTCAATGATATTCTCATAAAGCCTGACCTCGGCTTTTACGGACTCCGCCGCGGATACCCAGTGGATCGTTCCCTTTACCTTTCGTCCGTCCGGGCTGTTGCCTCCTCTGGAAGCCGGATCATAGGTGCAGTGCACCACCGTCACATTTCCCGCGTCGTCCTTCTCGTAACTTTCGCACTTCACAAAGTACGCACCCATGAGCCGGACCTCATTGCCGGGGAAAAGCCTGAAATATTTCTTCGGCGGTTCCTCCATGAAGTCTTCTCTCTCAATATAAAGTTCTCTGCTAAAGGGCACTTCCCTGGAACCGAGCGACTCGTTCTCCGGGTTATTCACCACGGGCAGCCACTCCGTCTCCCCTTCCGGATAATTGTCGATGATCAATTTGACCGGATCCGTCACTGCCATAACCCGGGGGCGTTTCATTTTCAGGTCCTCTCTGATGCAATACTCAAGCATCGAGTATTCCGCCGATGAGTTTGCCTTGGACACACCGCAAAGCTCCACAAAAAGCCGGATCGATTCGGGCGTGAAACCGCGTCTGCGAAGCGCCGCGATGGAAACCAGCCTCGGATCATCCCAGCCGTCCACAATGCCATCCTCCACCAGTTTCTTGATGTATCTCTTGCCTGTGACCACATTGGTCAAATACATTTTCGCAAATTCAATCTGCTTCGGCGGATGAGGGTACTCCAGCTCCGTCACCACCCAGTTATAGAGCGGTCTGTGATCCTCAAACTCCAGCGTGCAGATGGAATGGGTAATGCCCTCGATCGCGTCCTCTATGGGATGCGCGTAATCATACATCGGATAGATACACCATTTATCCCCCGTATTCTGGTGGGAAAGGTGCGCCACACGGTACAGGATCGGATCACGCATATTGATGTTCGGCGAGGACATGTCGATTTTCGCACGCAGGGTTTTCTCACCGTCCGCGTACTTTCCTTCCTTCATCTCCTCAAACAGCCGCAGGTTTTCCTCCACACTGCGCTCCCTGTTCGGATCGTCCCTGCCCGGCTCCGTCAGCGTCCCGCGGTACTCGCGCATCTCGTCCGCCGTCAGATCCGACACATACGCCTTGCCTTTTTTTATCAGCTTAAGCGCGCCTTCATACATCTGGTCGAAATAATCGGACGCAAAGAAAAGCCTTTCTTCGTAATCCGCTCCCAGCCACTTCACATCAGCCTTGATCGACTCCACGAACTCGCTCTTCTCCTTGGTCGGGTTCGTGTCGTCAAAACGCATATTGAACTTTCCGCCATACTCGGTCGCCAGCCCGTAATTAAGCAATATGCTCTTGGCATGTCCGATATGCAGATAACCGTTGGGCTCGGGCGGGAACCTCGTATGCACGGTGTCGTAAACACCCTCCGCAAGATCCTTATCTATGATCTGCTCAATAAAATTTTTGGATTCCACTTCCGTTCCCTCCTCTGTAAACTTCCACATGCGGGTCTGCGCATCAAAAGGGCAAAACCCCGCACCGTGGGATCTTGCCCTGTCCCTAACTCTGTGAAAAATCAGTCCTCTTCATCCTCCACTGCGGCTGCAACCCCCGAAACAACTGCCGATACCACGGAAATCACCACAGGAATGATCACTACCACAAGAAAACCACCCAATAATAAAATACCCATAATCGAATTCCTCCTTAGTCGAAGTGTACAATCGACCATACATTAATAATTATACACATTTTTCCCGAAACTGCAAGATTCTGTGCGCATTATGTTCAATTATTCGGTCTTTCTGTCCGGCTCTCCCGCGTTCATATCCGTATACATATCCAAAAGCCCCACTGTCTCAGACGCCGGTCTGCCGTACATATTACAACATTCGTGGGATATACTCTTCTCCTCTTCACTCTCATCGTCAAAGGTGATACTCATGCGATACACTCCATGCTGCGATTCCGCATCCAGATGCCGCATAATCTCCTCTATCATTTCCCGATCGTTACCTTCCATAACCATACCATCCCCTCTGTCCTGCATTGTTACCAGTACATGGCTCCCAGAAGATTTTCGTAATCCCTGTATACCTTTTCAAAAATCTTATCCCATTCCCGCTCCGACAGTTCAAAGAATGCCGTTTTTGCCTTCACATTCTGTCTCACCCGTCTTTTTAGCGGCGCCAGACCGATATCTCCCCTGACCAGCCATAACTCCTCGTCTTCTGCACTGAGCGTCAGTTCGTCAATCTCCATGTCAAAGCTTTCTCCCTTTTTGATATGGGAAAAACCACCCGACGCCTGACAGACCACCTCGAAATCATCCTCCACATCCTTCGCCGTAAATTTCCCGTCAAAGCTGTTTTTTCTTCCGTCGCACTCAAGCTCGCAGCCAAGTCTCACATTCTGCGTCTCCCCGTTCTCTGTAATACCGCATTTGATATCCGTCTCCATCTGGTAATCGTCAAGTTCCAGACTCTGCGTCGCCTGCCAGATAATCTCTGTCTCTTTTCTCTCTTCCTGCCGTTCGCTTTTCACCGTGAGCATTCCCTGCATCTTCTCTATACTTCGCTTCTCGCCGAGAAAATAGATATCTCCGTCAACCCTTATCCTGCCGCCGCAGAGAGAAAGCGGTTCCTCCACACGGATGCTCTCAATTCGGTTCGCACCGTTTATCTCCAAAATAAAACTGATTTCATCCGCTCCGGAAACCACATCAAAATAGCTTAAAATTCCCATAGCGTCTTCCCTGCCTACCTTGGAGTAATCCACATAATCATATAGAAACTGTCTGACCAGCTCGTTAAAATACAATTCATCAAAGCTGACCCGGTAAAGATTCTGTCCCGCTTTCTCCATGGTCATATGCCGCCTGCATTCCGCAATTTCATCGGCATACTCCTTTAAAAAGGCTTTACCCGCGCCCTCCTCATCTCCGAAAAGCCACGGATCCGGGAACAGATCAATGGAAAAGTCATCTCCCTCCGCCTTGCCGAAAAGCTCGGGCCAAAGGGAACGGTTGTACTGGTCAATCACATTTTCATTCTTGATATAGACATTCTCCAGATAGAGTTCAGGAATGGAAAAACACAGATTTTCCTCGTCCCCGTAAAGCTCCATGTTTGCCAGTTCATAATTCATCACACTGAGTCTCGTAGACGCCGCCATCTCTTTTTCCCGTCTGTCAACCTCGTAGTCTGTGTCAACCCCCAGAGTCACCTGCCCAAGGAAGGTGTCCGTAGTGACATTCATCCTGGTGTCAAGGTGAACCCCTTCCTCCACAAGCATCCGTCTGATCTGATCAGCCCCGATCTTTTCCGCAAGCGGGTTCCTCATCTCCCCCGCCTCCCGCAGGAGATTCAGAAAGCCTTTCTCAATCTTATACGCCGCCGAATGCACATGCGTATACCATCCGCCCAGAATAATCGCCAAAAGCGCCGCCACTACGCACAGGATAACAATGCGTGCTGTCTTTTTATGGTTCTTCGGCGGCAGATATAACTGCGCCGGAGGTCCAAAAGTGTTTCTGTTCTGATTCTGCGTCTGTAATGAATAACTGTCCATATCCGATCCCCTCTATTTACGCTCCATAAAGTTCCCGCTGCACCGCTTCCGTCCTCTTGCCAATGCTGTGATAATATACCAACAGTACAAAAATTGCCGGCACTGTTTGCGTACATTATACCACATTTCCCCAGAAGCAACAATTAGCGCCCCGGCAAAAACCGGGGCGCACATTATGTTGAAATGATATCAGCCCGAAACTGCATCAGCAGTGCTCTCCATCAGACATCTCTCAGTCTGCCGAGGCTGCTTGCAGCCTCGCAATCGAACGGAGTCCAATTTGTTATTTGGCAGCGGCAATCTCCGCTTTCAGAGCCTCCGTCAGCTTCGGAACGATCTTGTTCAGGTCGCCGACTACGCCGTAATCAGCCACATCGAAGATCGGTGCGTCAGCATCTTTGTTGATCGCAACGATAATGTCGGACTCTTCCATACCTGCCACATGCTGGATCGCGCCGGAAATACCGATTGCGAAATACACGTTCGGGCGGACAGTCTTACCTGTCTGACCTACCTGCAGATCCTTCGGCTTCCAGCCGGAATCTACAACCGCACGGGAGCAGCTTACGGTGCCGCCGAGCACTTCCGCCAGATCCTCAAGGATCTTGAAGTTCTCCGGGCTGCCTACGCCACGACCGCCGGACACAAGAATCTTAGCGTCCATGATATCAACGGTCTCAGTAACGGATTTCACAATGTCAAGAATCTCCACATACTTGTTATCAGGAGTAAAGCCGGGATTGAACTCCTCCACATTTGCCTTCGCGCCCTTGATGGGATCGATCTTCTGCATAACGCCCGCACGCACCGTAGCCATCTGAGGACGGTTGTAAGGACATGCGATAGTAGCGATGGTGTTGCCGCCGAATGCCGGACGGGTCATCAGCAGCTGGTTGTGAAGCTGCTCCTGGCCGGGAACTGCCTGCAGCGGGAAATCACCGATCTCGAGAACGGTACAGTCAGCCGTAAGACCGGTAGCCACTCTCGCAGACACCCTCGGACCTAAGTCTCTGCCGATTGCCGTAGCGCCCACCAGCATGATCTCGGGTTTATACTTATTGATCACGGATGCCAGCGCATGTGCATAAGGCTCCGTTCTGTAATCCTTCAGCTCGGGATCGTCCACAACGATCACCTTGTCCGCGCCGTACCCAGCGAGCTGGTCTGCCAGTCCCTTTACGCCGGAACCGATCAATACAGCCGTAACATCTGTATTTAAATCTTTCGCGAGGTCTTTTGCTTTGCCAAGTAACTCAAATGCAATACTGCTGATCTCATTGTCTACCTGCTGCGCAAAGACATATACACCCTTGTATTCTTCTAAATTCATTTTATACCTCTTTCTGCGCACTCGTTTTACGCGTATACTTTTAAGTTCAGTTTAACTCAAATCATCGTTCTGGCTGAACTGTTAGATGACATGTTTAACCTTTAACTTGTCAACGATGTAGCTTACGGACTCGTCGGGATCGAGGGAAACTTTCTCCCCTGCGCCCTTTCTTACTTTGTCGGAAGCCTTCGCGATCTTGGTCGGTGAACCCTTAAGACCTAAGTTCGCATCGTCAACATCCTTAAGATCCGCTCTGCCCCAGACAGTGATCTCCTGCTTATAAGCGTCAAAGATGCCGCCGGGAGTCATATAACGAGGCTCATTCAGCTCAGAAAGAGCGGTGATCAGGCAAGGCATTTTTGCCTTAACCACATGATATCTGTCCTCATACTGACGTTCAACAACTACGCTGTCGCCTTCAATTTTGATATCCTGCGCGTAAGAAATAACAGGAATGTCAAGATGCTCGGAAATCTGCGGGCCAACCTGCGCTGTATCGCCGTCGATCGCCTGACGGCCGGTAATGATGAGATCATACTCCAGATTTCTGATCGCGCCTGCAAGCGTAGTGGAGGTTGCCCATGTATCGGCGCCGCCCAGAACCCTGTCTGTCACAAGAACGCCCTTGTCCGCGCCCATAGCCATAGCCTCACGCAGAACCTCTTCTGCCTTGGGAAGCCCCATCGTTACAACCGTTACCTCCGCACCATACTGATCCTTTAATCTGAGAGCCGCCTCCAGACCTGCTTTATCATCAGGGTTCATGATGGTAAGCATAGCGCCTCTGTCAAGAGTTCCGTCAGGATTAAACTTAACGCCGCCTGCGGTATCCGGAACCTGTTTTACACAAACCACAATTTTCATTGTATTTTTCTCCTTCTATAATTTTTATGTGTACCATTTTTACCGTAAGCCGGCACTCGAAAATACTTCGTATTTTCTCGTTCGCGGTGCTGCGCTGCACCGCTCTTTATCATTTGCCTTTCGCATCTGTTCCTGCAAGCAGGACATCTGCGCAATTCAAATGATAAGCCGTCTTACTTAAGCAGAGCCCCGGAGATAACCATTCTCTGCACTTCGCTTGTGCCTTCGTAGATCTCCGTGATCTTAGCGTCACGCATCATGCGCTCAACATCGTACTCTCTGATATAGCCGTAACCGCCGTGCAGCTGAACTGCCTTTGTGGTCACTTCCATAGCCACTTCTGCCGCGTACAGTTTTGCCTTAGCCGCTTCTACAGAGTATACCTTCTGGGTAGCCTTCGCCATAGCAGCCTTGTAAACAAGGAGCTGAGCCGCCTCAACCTTGGTAGCCATATCAGCAAGCTGGAACTGCGTATTCTGGAATGCGCCGATCGCTCTGCCGAACTGCTTTCTCTCCTTCACATAAGCGATGGTGTTGTCGAGAGCGCCCTCAGCCAGACCAAGCGCCTGGGAAGCGATACCGATACGGCCGCCGTCCAGCGTGTGCATAGCGATGTTGAAGCCCTTGCCCTGCTGTCCTAACAGATTCTCCTTCGGGATACGGCAGTCCGTGAAGATCAGCTCGTAAGTGGAAGAACCGCGGATACCCATCTTTTTCTCCTTCGTGCCGAAGGTGAAGCCGGGCGTTCCCTTCTCCACGATAAATGCGGAAATCTCTTTCTGCAGGCGGCCGCGCTTCTCAACCGTGCCTGTGATTGCAAAAATGACATAAACGTCAGCTTCCTTACCGTTGGTGATGAAGCACTTGGAGCCATTGAGCACCCACTCTTCTCCATCAAGAACAGCCTTGGTCTGCTGTCCCTGTGCGTCGGTACCTGCACCGGGCTCTGTCAGGCCGAATGCGCCCAGCTTCTCGCCTTTTGCAAGGGGAACCAGATATTTCTGCTTCTGCTCCTCCGTGCCATAGGTCATAATCGGATCGCAGCACAGAGAGGTATGTGCGGATACGATAACACCTGTTGTTCCGCATACTTTAGAGAGCTCCTCCACACACATAGCGTATGTAAGCGGATCACAGCCCTGTCCGCCGTACTCCTTGGGAACAGGAATGCCGAGAAAGCCTAACTTTGCCATCTTCTCAACAGTCTCTCTCGGGAAAACCTCTGTCTCGTCCACTTCCTGGGCAAGAGGTTTTACTTCTTTTTCAGCGAACTCTTTGAACAGAGCTCTCGCCATTTCATGTTCTTTGCTTAACGTAAAATCCATGATTTTTTATTCCTCCATGTTTTATTTTATACTTCTTTTCCATGAGATAAGCAGACTCGAAATGCTGCGCATTTCTCGTGCGCGTTGCTCCCTCAAACAGCACAAAGAAACGATTCATGTCTGCAGGCAGCCAGAATCTTTTCTTTGGCTGTTCTCAGTCTGCTTATCTCGACTATTTAGAATAGTCAAAGAAACCAACGCCAGTCTTTCTGCCGAGTTTCTTCTCCTCCACCATCTTCTTAAGAAGAGGCTGGGGCGCATACTTCTCGTCCTTGGTCTCGTTGTAAAGCACTTCCATGATTGCCAGGCAGATATCCAGACCGATCAGATCGCCAAGGTGCAGCGGACCCATAGGATGGGACGCACCAAGCTGCATAGCCACGTCGATATCCTCCGCGGAAGCGGTCCCTGCATCGAGAACACCGATCGCCTCGTTGATCATCGGGATCAGGATTCTGTTTACCACGAAGCCCGGAGCTTCCTTTACCTGTACAGGGGTCTTGCCGATCTCAGTTGCAATGGCTGTGATCTTGTCCACCATCTCCTGCGGGGTGTTCTCGCCTCTGATTACCTCAACCAGCTTCATTCTGTCAGCCGGGTTGAAGAAATGCATACCGATCATAGGTCTGTCAAGGCCCTCGCCGATCTTTGTGATGGAAAGGGAAGAGGTATTGGATGCAAACATGCAGTCCTTCTTCACGATGCCCTGCAGCTCTTTGAAAATCGCCTGCTTGATCTCCATCTTCTCAAGCGCAACCTCAACGATTAAGTCACACTCGCCGCAAATATTGTTCAGACCCGTGGTGATCTTGCCCATAACCTCGTCGGCCTTCTCTTGCGTGATCTTCTCCTTGCCCACAAGGAAATTCATATTCTTCTGGATTTTCGCTTTGCCGCCCTCTGCAAACTCCTCCTTGATATCGCAGAGGCAAACCTCGTAGCCGTCTGTCATGGCAAATGCCTGCGCGATGCCGGAACCCATTGTCCCTGCGCCGATAATACCTACTTTCATCGTAATTCCTCCTTATTTATTAATAGTTGATTACACGTGTTACCTTTCGGCAACAATTAATTACGCATGTTACCTTCCCTTGCACTGAATGCCGCGCACTACGCGTTCTTGAAAGGCTCCTTCACCTTCTCCTTGTTCTTGTCAAGGAAGAATGCCATGCCGTACTTCTGATCCTCTGTCTCGAAGCAGTCACCGAAGAGTTTTTCCTCGATCACGATCGCCTCATCCATATTTACCTCAAGGCCGTCGTTGATTGCCTTCTTGCAGTTGCGGACCGCGATAGGTGCGTTCTTGGCGATGCCGGCCGCCATCTTCTCAGCTGCAGCCATCAGCTCCGCCTGCGGATACACTGCATTTACCAGACCGATGCGCAGCGCCTCGTCAGCCTTGATGTTTCTTGCCGTATAAATCATCTGCTTCGCCATGCCGGGGCCGACGATTCTCGCCAGTCTCTGCGTGCCGCCAAAACCGGGGGTGATGCCAAGGCCCACCTCGGGCTGTCCGAACACCGCATTCTCAGAACAGATTCTGATATCGCAGCTCATGGAAATCTCGCAGCCGCCGCCAAGCGCAAAGCCGTTCACCGCTGCAATCACAGGGATCGGGAATGTCTCCAGCTTACGGAACACATCGTTGCCCTTCTTGCCGAAAGCCTCGCCCTCCGCCTTGGTAAGCGTGCTCATCTCGCCGATGTCCGCACCCGCCACGAAGGACTTCTCGCCCGCTCCCGTCAGAATCAGGCATCTCACTTCGTTCAAATCCACGCCGTCAAGGGTCGCGTTCAGCTCGTCAAGCACAGCGGAATTAAGAGCGTTCAGCGCTTTTTCGCGATTGATCGTGATCACGCCGACCTGCCCCTTCACCTCATACAGTACAAATTCCATGGTTTGTATCTCCTTCTTAAATTATTTTCACAGTCACGGAGAATGCCCGCTTTTGGGCATTCTCCCAAACGAGACTTAGAACATCTTGGCATCCCGTCCTATGGCGGGATGTCTTTAGATGTTCTTCTCGTTTTGTTACATTTCTACGATAGTTGCGCAGCCCATGCCGCCGCCGATACACAGCGTAGCCAGACCCTTCTTCGCGCCCTTCGCCTGCATCTCGTGAAGCAGCGTTACAAGGATACGCGCTCCGGAAGCGCCTACCGGGTGGCCGAGTGCAATCGCGCCGCCGTTGGGGTTAAGCTGCTTGTCTACGTCGATGCCAAGCTCCTTGCCGACTGCTACGGACTGTGCCGCAAACGCCTCGTTTGCCTCAATGATATCGAAATCTTCAATCTTGTAGCCGGCCTTCTCCATAACCTTCTTTGTAGCCGGAACAGGACCGATACCCATAACCTCAGGTCTGCAGCCTGCAAGTGCGCCCGCTACGAAGGTAGCCATAGGCGTTACGCCAAGTTCTTTCGCCTTCTCCTCGCTCATCACAACGATAGCAGCTGCACCGTCGTTGATGCCGGAAGCGTTTCCTGCCGTCACGAAGCCGTCGGGATTGATAGGACGGAGTTTCTGCAGGCCCTCGATGGTAGATCCCGGTCTCGGTCCCTCGTCAACCTTGAACTCAACCATCTCTTTTTTCTTCTTCACCATAACGGGAACGATCTCTTTGTCGAATGCGCCGCTCTTCTGCGCCGCCTCAGCCTTCGTCTGGCTCTTGAGTGCAAACTCATCCAGCTCCTCGCGGGTAAGACCCCACTCTCTGCAGATATTGTCCGCAGTCATAATCATATGGTAATTATTGAAAGCATCCCACAGCGCATCGTTCACCATAGTGTCAACCAGCGTGCCGTTGTTCATTCTGTAACCGTAACGTCCCTGCATAACCGCATAAGGAGCCATAGACATATTCTCCATACCGCCTGCAACAACGATGTCAGCGTCGCCCGCCTGAATCATCTGTGCAGCCATGTTCACACAGTTTAAGCCGGAACCGCAGACCACGTTGATGGTAACTGCCGGAACCTCATTGGGAAGCCCTGCTTTAATGGAGGCCTGGCGAGCCACGTTCTGACCCTGTCCTGCCTGAATGACACAGCCCATGTACACCTGATCTACCTTGTCAGGAGCAACGCCTGCTCTGCTTAACGCCTCCTTGATTACGATTGCTCCAAGTTCTGCTGCCGGTGTGGTGCTCAAGCCCCCGCCCATCGTGCCGATTGCCGTACGGCAGGCGCCTGCCAAAACAACTTTTTTTGCCATTTTCTTCTCCTCCATATTTGTGATATTTTTTTAGTGAAAAGCCCTGTAATCAAGGCTTGCCGACGATTGTTATTTTTTTGTCATTGTCCGCCGTTTCTATTGTATCATAGGGATTTCGTTTTTGCAATCTACTTTCGGACCGGCGGACGACACCCTTAAATCTCAAATTTTTCCATCAAATTTACCATCGTCTCTACCTGGGTCTTCTGCTCCGCGCTGACTGCCGCCGTCTCCTGTGAAGTTGCCGAATTGTTATCGACAGCCGAGGAAACCTGCGTCACATTTTCATTCAACTCCTGCATCCGCACGGTATCCCGCTTCAGAATCTGCTCGATCTGCCCCATCTTCTCGGTGGCTTCCCTGGCGTCGGACATCACCTGATTCATGTTTGTCTCTGTCTCCTCCGCAATAGATATGCTCTTGTCCATTACCGAAATGGTCGTCTCAATCAGCTCTGTCGTCCTGCCCGCCGCGTTTGACGACTCATTTGCCAGATTTTTCACCTGTTCCGCCACAACTGCAAATCCTTTTCCTGCCTCGCCCGCTCTTGCCGCTTCAATCGCCGCGTTCAGCGCCAGCAGATTGGTCTGGGATGCAATGTCCTCTATCGCCTCTATGATGGTGCTGATCTGCTCGGAGCATCTGCCGATCTCCTGGATGGCTCCCTTCAGCTCCTGCAGCTTCTGATTGCCCTTTGCCAGCGTCATGCCCGCCGCCGAAGCCATGCTTGCAGACTGCTCCGCCTCATGCGCATTTTCTTCCATGCTCTTCGTCATAGCGTCAAAAGCCGTCATCAGCTCGGATACTTGCGCCGCCTGCAGGGTACAGTTCTCCGCCAGGTCCTGCGCCGCAAACGCGAGCTGCTCCGAGCCGCTGTCGATCTGCCCAGAAACAGTGCGGATCGTCCCGAGCGTTTCCCGCATCTTCTCCGCGATCTGCACAAGGGAATCCTTGATCGAAATAAATTCGCCCACATACTCCTGCCTGATCTCAACCCGGTAATTTCCGTTTCCCATCTTTTCAAGCGTCTGGGTAATCTCCTGTATCATACCGAGCAGATTTTCCTTCATGAACGCGATGGCGGCAACCATTCTTCCAACCTCGCTCTCATCCGCCTCCAGATCCAGCTCTACATGGAACTCTCCGCCCGCAAGCACTTCCATCTGATCCGACACTTTTACGATAGGCTCCAGAAGTTCCTTCTCGGAAAACTTGATAGTCTTGATAAATCCTCTCACCAGATACAGGAAAGACAGGGCAAACAGTGCCTCGATCAGATACTGCATTATCTTCATCCCTGCCACTCTGCCGTCTTTTCTCGCCAAAATGGCCTGAATCGTCTCATCCGTCTGCCGGTTGATCTGCGCCACCGAATTTCCGTATTCCGAACTGAACACACACGACTGCGCGGCTTCCAGATCTCCCGCCTGCACATACGTGATCGCCTGCTCCTCCAGCGGGACAAGCTGGTTCGACATCTCGGCAATCTGGTTCAGGCTTGTCCACTCGCTCTCCTTGAGCGCGCACTTCTCCAGAGTCGCAAGCGCCTGCTCCCTGTTCTTATCCTGATTCAGTTCCTTCATGTATCCGTCATAATAACCCTGATCCCCCGTGACGGCATAAGACTGTATGTCGTAAGTCAACGTCTTGGACGCGGTACGATACTGGTTCAGCGCCACCGTCGTGTTGATCTGCGCCGTCTGTATGCTTGACATACCCAGATTAAAAATGATAAATCCAATCAGCAGCACCACACCTACTGCCACTGATATAAGCGCCTGATGCACCAGCCTTTTCAACTGCGCCGCCTGACTCTTCTTTCCCGATACATTGTTTTCCTTTTTCCCCATACTCCTTCTCCTATACCACATCTCCGGCCACAAAAATTCCTGTGTAAAATAAATAGTTCCATAAAAAGTATATCTGAATTTTTACTTATTTTCAACAATTTATTTTATCGTTTTTCTTTAATTTTCGTGCATTTTGCTAATGGTTTTGCTGCGGCGGCATTTTTGTTTTCTCCATGTACGCATCCGCCGCCGGATCCGTCATGGGTAGGACTCTTCTCCACTCCCTGGAATCCCCCACTTTCTCCACCTCGCAACGGTTTTTGTAAAGAAATTTGGAAAGTTCATAGCAGTCCACCCAGATTTCGTTGTTTCCTTCCTTCTGGGACTCGTCAAAAATAAGCTGCAGCCCCCAGTGCAGATGTACGGTTTTAATATTGTTTACATTCTCCGTCGTGCTGTAGCCGGTATGCCCCATGTAACCGATCACATCCCCCGCCGTCACCACAGACCCTTCCGCAAGCCCTTCCGCATAAGGATAATTTTGCCGCAGATGGGCATAATAATAGTAGCGTTTCCTGTCAAAGCTGCGGATGCCGATACGCCAGCCGCCGTACTGGTTCCAGCCGAGGGCCTCCACGTAGCCGGATTCCACGGCGATGATGGGCGTGCCGATCTGTCCCATCATGTCATGTCCCAGGTGGGGTCTCGCGTAACCGTAGCTGCGGGAAGACCCGAAATCATCATAATGGCTGTAATCGAACCCTTTTGCGATGGGCGAAAATGCCTTCAGCCCGTAAACGCGTTTGCCGTCAAGCGTAAATTCCCCCATCATGCCGCCGAGCACCGCCGTGTACGCCTCCAGATAATAGTCGTAATATTCCATATCTTTCGTCAATTCCTCCATCGTGCTGTCGCCGCTTTTCAGCTTTTCCGCCACTTCCTCTATTTTCCTGACACTGTTTTTGTCAAACTTTCCCCCTGTCTTTGCCCCCACATATGCCAAAAGCTCAATCCAGTTTACATGCACTTCGTCCCGGTAGCTGTCCACGTCCAGATCATATGCCGCCCCCATCGCCTCACTTGTGACATGAAATTCCACCCACTTGATGTAATTTCCGTCCGAGGTTACTTCCACCGCCTGCCCGTTCGTCCTGCCGCCGCTCTCCGGTCCGTCTGGCGTCTGTCTTTTCCCGAGCAGTTCCCCCGCCATGCATACGCAGCCGAGGACAAGCAGCACAAGCGCGCCCGTCCTTACAACCGCTTTGCCCCATCCGCGTTCCCATCCCCTGTTATGTCTCATGCCCGCCTCCGTGATTCTTCTTCTCAAAATCTCAAATCATTGCGGAGAATGCCGCATTTCAGGCATTCTCCTGAGTGACAGTGATTTGCGAAGCAAATCTAGCACTTCTTGGCGAGACAGCCCTTGCTGTCGAGCTTTAGAAGTCCTTTTCACTCTAATCATATGTGGCGCAAAATTGCGTTATGTCAGAAGTCGGCTGTCGAAATCGCCCGCAGCAGGCAAATATCTTAAATATCACATTGTCCCCCGCCGCATATCTTGTTATGATAGGAGTATACTTGATTCATTTACGGGAGGCTCTGCCTATGACTGAAAAAATCAGAAACGTGCTGGAAGGAAGGGAAATGTTCGTCTTCAGCATTGCAACAGCCCTGCTCCTGTTTACAGCCGCCTTTCTTCTGGCTCCGCCGGAAGAACTTCTGCGTGGCATGGTTACTATCGTGCTTACAAGGGACGCCCTTGTCACGGATTACTTTGAGCTTGCAGGGTTCGGCGCCGCCTTTTTTAACGCGGGGCTGGTGCTGAGTCTTGCCATCCTTTTGATCCGCCTGCAGAAAATCCCCTTCACCGGTCTCACCATGGCGGTTCTCTTTATCAACACGGGCTTTGCGCTTTTTGGCAAAAATCCGGTGAATGTCCTGCCCATGCTGCTCGGAACCTGGCTCTACGCAAGATTTCACCGTGCAAGCATGAGCCGCTATATCTATACGGCGCTCTTCGGCTCCTGCCTTGCGCCTATGGTGACGGAGCTTGTTTACATGCTGCCCTTCTCCTTTGCCGCCAATCTGGCTGTCGCCGTAACAGTCGGTGTCTTTGCCGGATTCGTGCTGCCGCCGCTCTCCGTACATACCGCCTCCATGCACATGGGCTACAATCTTTTTAACATGGGATTTGCCGGAGGGCTCTTCGCCTTTGTCATGGTGTGTGTCCTGCAGTCCTTCGGGCTGGAAAGCAACAACGTATTCATATGGAGTTACGGACGCCCTTCCTGGCTGCTCGCCGGCCTGTACCTGTATTTTGCTGCGGCTCTGCTGTTCGGACTGTATATGAACAGGAACGGGCTGCATTCCCTCCTCAAGCTGATGCGTCATCCCGGTCGTGCGGTTGCGGATTTCGTCTTGATGGACGGCGCACCGACTACTCTGGTCAATATGGGGATCATAGGTATTCTGTGCACCACTTATATCGTGCTGATCGGCGGCGATCTGTCCGGTCCCGTGGTGGGCGCGGTTTTGACGGCATTTGGCTTTGCCGCTTTCGGCGCCCATGCCAAAAATTATCTGCCGGTGCTGGCGGGCGTCTTTCTTTCTACCTTTTTTAATCACATGCAGCCCACCACGCCCGGAATCCAGATGGGCGCTGTATTTGCCGTTGGGCTTTCTCCCATTGCCGGACAGTTCGGCATACCCGCCGGAATCATCGCCGGCATGCTGCACGCCGCAGTCGTCGTATGCTCTTCTTCCCTCTACGGCGGATTAAATTTGTACAACAACGGTTTCTCTACAGGTCTGGTCGCCATTGTGCTCGTACCGACGCTGGAAAGTTTTATCAAAGGATTTCAGACTAAGAAAGAACGGAAAAATGAACACTGAAAGTAATGACAGCGCAGTTTTCGCGCGGAATGGAGATTACCATGACACATGAAGAAAAAAAGACCGCTAAGATCGTCGAGGAACTGACCATGTTTTTCTTTGCGCTGGAAGCGTCCTATATCGACACCCGGATCGAACGGCGGGAAAACGAGGTCACAATTCGTCTGGAAGCAGACTTCAACCCAGCCTTCGCAGAAAAACTCTCCCATTTGGACCACTATCTGAACGGTCAGAAAAACGACGGCATGGGAGATATCTACTGGGAACTTGCCGGCAGCGGCGATCCCGGCGAAACAAGCCAGCTTCTCTTAGTCGGCATGATGATAGACCGCGCGGTAATCGAGCTCGGCGAAAACCGGGTAAAGCTTACCATGTACCGAAGCGTATAAACTGCCGCTTTCTGACTCTGCTTATGCGCGCAAAAAAGGCAGGGTAGATTGCTCCGCCCTGCCTCCAGTATAGACCCTTTTTAGAACTCAGGCTCGATCAGACCATAGGTGTTTCCCTTTCTCTTGTAAACCACGTTCACCTGATCCGTCTCCGCATTGCAGAACACGAAAAAGTTGTGACCGAGAAGTTCCATCTGTACACAGGCATCTTCCGGATACATGGGCTTGATGTCGAACTTCTTCGTACGGATGATCTGCACTTCCTCCTCATCCATATAATCTTTCTCAATAAATTCCTGCCGGAAAAAGCCCGCCCCCTGCTTCTTGTCCACCAGCTTATTCTTATACTTTTTCAGCTGCCTCTCGATAATCTCCTCCACCAGGTCAATCGATACATACATGTCGCTGCTGACCTGCTCGGAACGGATGATATTACCCTTCACAGGAATCGTCACTTCAATTTTCTGGCGGTCCTTTTCTACGCTGAGCGTAACATGCACTTCCGTATCCTCGGTAAAAAACTTCTCCAGTTTACCGATCTTATCCTCCACTGCTGCCCGTAATCCTTCCGTTACCTCGATATTTTTTCCGACAATGTTAAATTTCATCTGATCATCCCCTTCCAATTGGAGTCCTAAGCAATGCTTATGAAAACAGTATACCATATTTTACTATTCTATTGCAACAATTTGCTCCCATTTAGACAAAATATACAAAACGTACGTTCCTGCAGTTTCCATAAATAAAATGATCGACCCGGTCAAAAAACTGTGGATACGGTGGATAAATCCGTGTATAAAACCATTTTATGCTGAACTCCCGCTTTTTTTATGTGTATAAGTCGTTTTTACATTACATCCGTTATTTCATATTTTCCCAAAACTTTGTGCACTGTAGACAAATTGATTTATATTGCAATGACTCTGCTTATGCATAAACAAACAGGAGATGCCCCGCTGGAACATCTCCCGCTTATAATCGCATTCTGTCTGTACCGCAACACCTTCTTAGAGGATTCTTCTGATGGAAAGAATCGAACGATAGGTGGCGCTGGATACGATAATACCTGTTTTGGATGTAGATGCATGCACGATCTGACCGTTGCCTGCGTAAATTCCCACATGACCGGAATAACAGATGATATCACCGGGCTGTGCGTTTTCCAGACCATTCACAGACGCACCCACACTTCTGTCTGCCGCCGAAGAATGGGGCAGGTTTACGCCAAAGTTCTTGTACACGCTCATAACAAACCCGGAGCAGTCTGCACCATTTGTCAGGCTGGTGCCGCCGTACACATAGGGATTGCCCACAAACTGCTTCGCAAACTGTACCACATCGGCGCCAGAACTTCCGGTCGGGTTCGCGTAAGTCTTGCCTCCCTCCTCGCTCTTGCTGCCGGATGCCGCGTTTTCGGAAGTTTTCTTTCTAGCCGCTGCCTGTGCTGCCTTTCTCGCTTCTTCCTCCTTGGCAAGTCTCGCCTTCTCCTCTGCCACGGACTCCGCCTTTACAAACTCTGTGGAAAGGGTAACGTAATCCATGGAAACGTAGCCGTCACCTTCCTCGATATTTACCTTAACCCAGCCGTCCATCTCCTCTGTGACAATCAGTTCGTCCTCGATCGGAACCAGACCGAGAACCGTCTCTTCCAGACCGGGTTTCTCGCGCACCTTCAGGGTCGTGGTCGTTACAGTGGCGATGCGGGTTCCCACTTCCTTCGCGTAATCAACGGCGTCATCGCCGGTCACGCAGTACTCACCCTTCACATATCCTTCGACGGAACCGGAGCTGATCTTGTACCAGCCGTCCTCCTCCTCAATAAAACTGCCGACGGATTTATTGTAAAGCTTGCCGACAATCTCGCCTTCTTCACTCGGAATGCTGCGCACATTCACATAATCATTCACTCTGGCAATAACCAGATTCTTAAAGCTCTTTTCCTCCTCAGACAGCCCGCTTCCCGCTGCCGCCTTCAGATCTTTGGTGTAGCCCTCGCTGACTACGATCGTATCCTGAATCTTTTTTTCGGGAACTTTACTTACTTTGTCAGACGTGCTGGCAAGATCGGAAAAGCCGCCTACCTGGACGCTGCCAACGCTGATGCCTTCATTTTCAAATTCAGATGAAGCATTCTCCTCACTGTTTTCTTCCTGCTCCGCCGCTTCCTTATCGGATTCTTCCTTTAAAGTTGATAACGCGGTGGACTTTTCTTCATCCTGAAGTGAAAACTCTATGCCTGCCGAGGGAAGAACGCTGCCTACATTTCCTGTAGCCTCCGCCTCTATTCCTGTGCCGGTAAATCCAATGACTGCAGCCAACGCACATGCCGTCCATTTAAGTCCATTTTTGTTCATAAAAAGCACCTCATTTGTTACAGAATTGTTACATCTGGCTATAATATAGCATTGAATAAACGTTTTGTCAACCACAGCATCTACCATCAAAACGCAAACTCATACGCAAGTTATTGTGCTTTTCCCACAAAAAGCCCGATTTTTCGGTATCAGAGGTGAAAAATTTATATCAAACCATGGCATATTTTACCTATTACAGGCCCGTAATACTTTTGTAATTATTACATTTGGGAGAGCAGATACCCCTCCACCGACGCCACCGCGCAGGCACCGTCGGATACCGCCGTCACAATCTGGCGGAGAACCTTTGTACGGATATCTCCCGCCGCAAAAATACCCGGAACGTTGGTGGCGCAGTCCTCTCCCGCGATGAGATAACCGCCCTCGTCACATGCCAGCGTCTCACGGAAGATCTCCGTTCTGGGGCGCATCCCAACCGCAATAAAGACACCGTCCACCGCAAGTTCGCGCTCCGTCTCCTCCCCTTTTGTGCGGATACATATCCCTTCCACCAGATCAGTTCCCGTTATTTTCTGTAAGGTACTGTTCCAGATCACTTCCACATTTTCGCAGGCAAACAGCTTTTCCTGCAGACTCTTTGCCGCCCGCAGGCTGTCGCGCCTGTGGATCAGATACACCTTTCGGCAGAATCTGGAAAGGTAGACAGCATCCTCCACTGCCACATCGCCGCCACCCACGACCGCCACGTCTCTCTTCTTAAAGAAAGCGCCGTCACAGGTAGCGCAGTAGGACACGCCCTGTCCCCTGTGCTCCTCCTCCCCCGGCACGCCCAGCTTCGCGTGCTCTGCACCGCCCGCTAAGATAAGCGCCCTCGCTTCATAGGAACTGCCATCCGCGGTTTCCACAACTTTATACGCGCCCTCATCCCGGACCGCCGTAACCCGTCCACTTTGAAACACCGCGCCGAGCCCGTCCGCATGACCGCGGAATTTCTGCGCCAGGTCAAAACCGTTTATGCCGGGCATCCCCAAATAATTATCCACTTCATAGGTGTCCACCACCTGACCGCCGCCCATGGGCGTCTGTTCTACCACAAGAAGCTCAAACCCGGCACGCCTGCCGTAAACTGCCGCCGACAGCCCCGCCGGACCTGCGCCGATAATAATAAGATCATACATCACTGCCGCACCCCTTTCCTAAAAGTTCAATCCCAGTAACAGAGAAGACGAAGGCTGAACTGTTGCCAATCTCAGGACACTCGGTTCCCGTTCGGGTGACATTCCCCGCCATCTATAGTATACTCTTAATAATGCATTAACTTTAGTATCATTTTTTTGCCCGGAAATATCTAAATAAGTATCAAAATTTTAAAAGATTGGATCACAATATATGAAAAAAAAGGATAATAACACAATCGCAGTCCAATATGGGACCGCATCGCCAGAAGGTCACACTTCCATCTCACGGTCCGCCCTCGTAACCGGCGCTTCCCGCGGTATCGGGCGAGCCATAGCGCAGACTCTCGCTCGTGAGGGCTACCGCCTGTACCTCACCTGCCGGCGCTCAGAAAAGGAGCTGACAGAACTGTCATACTGTCTGTCAGAAACCTATCATGTCGCATGTACGCCCATTGTAGCGGATATGGGTGACATACGGGCTGTAGATGAAGTATTTGCGCAGATTGGTGATTTAACTCTACTGGTCAACAATGCCGGAGTCTCCCATATCGGGCTGCTTCACGAAATGACAGCGGAAGAATGGCAGTCGCTTATGAACGTCAACCTGAACGCGCTGTTCTATACGTGCCGTCTTGCCATCCCCATGATGTTAAAACACCACGCCGGGCATATCATCAATATTTCCTCCGTCTGGGGTAACGCAGGCGCCTCCATGGAAGTGGCATACTCCGCCTCCAAAGGCGGCGTAAACGCCTTCACGAAAGCGCTGGCAAAGGAACTGGCTCCCAGCGGCATCCGGGTCAACGCCATCGCCTGCGGCGTCATCGACACAGACATGAACCACTGTTTTTCGGAAGAGGAAATGTCCGCTTTACGGGCAGAAATACCAGCCGACCGAATTGGTCAGCCCTCCGAAGTTGCCGAACTTCTGCTCTCCATCATCAACGCGCCGTCCTATCTGACCGGACAGGTCATTACTTTAGACGGCGCCTGGCAAGCGTAAGAAGAACTTCTAATCGCTCACGGCAATGGCTGTTTCGCGAAGAAGTTCTAAATTTTACGCAGGAGAATGCCAAAAAACAGGCATTCTCCGTAATCTCATCCCTGCAGTTTCTTCATCTGCGAAAAATAGCTAATTACCAGCACCACATCCGCGCCGAGCCAGGCGGCGATCTCCGCGAAGAAGATGCCGACCTCACCCAAAAGCACGGGGAGAAAAATGACCGACAGGGTGCGCATCACAAACTCCGCCACGCCGGACAGCATCGGCAGAATCGTATTTCCCATTCCCTGCAGCGCGGAACGTGTCACATGCAGCACATAGAGAACCGGCAGGCAGACGCTCATGACCGCCAGATAGAAATAGGCAATCCGCATGGTCTGCTCCACCACTTCCGGCGTCCCAGAAATAAACAGTCCCAGAAGATATTTCCCGAAAACAAGCATACACACCGCAATAAAAGCGGACGTCGCCATGGCGATCCCCATCGCCGCGCGCATCCCGCTTTTGATGCGGTCATGCCTGCCCGCTCCCAGATTCTGCCCCACATAAGTCACCATCGCGTAGCCGTATGAAGTGCCCGCGATTTCCAACAGCCCGTAGAGCTTGTTCGTCGCCGTAAATCCCGCAATGAAGATTACGCCGTACCCGTTCACCACAAACTGTACAATCATGCCGCCTATCGCAATAATCCCGTTCTGGAACGCCATAGGCAGCCCCAGCATGAACAGCCTGGCAGAAAGTTCCCTCTCTAAGTGAAAATCTGTCCGCGTAAGCTTCAGGAACGCGATCTTCTTAATATGGTAGAAACAGAATACACTCGAAACTGCCTGCGCAATCAGCGTGGCTGCCGCCGCGCCCGCAATTCCCCACCCAAACCCCAGTACAAAGAGATAATCCAGCACAATGTTCGTCACCGACGCGACAATCATGGCGTTTAACGGCGTCCTGCTGTCCCCCAGCGAACGCAGAATACATGCCAGCAGATTATACAGCATCACAATCGGCACACCCGCAAACATAATCCGCAGATAGAGAAGCGAATATCCTATGATCTCCTGCGGCGTCTGCAAAAGCGTCAGCACGGGTCTGGCAAAAGCCTGCCCTGCCGCCACCAATATCACAGCAGAAAGCATGGACAGCACCGCCGCGCTTCCCACGCTCTTCTTTAATTCATCTGTCCTGTTCGCGCCAAACTCCTGTGCCATCCGAATACCGAAGCCCTGCGTCAGTCCCTGTATCACGCCAAGCATCAGCCAGTTCAGCCAGTCAGAGGCTCCTAACGCCGCCAGCGCACTTACACCGAGATATTTTCCCACCACCATGGTATCGACCACAGTGTACAACTGCTGAAAGACATTGCCTGCCACCAGAGAAAGAGAAAAACCCAGAATCAGCTTTCCGGGCTTTCCCGTGGTCATATTCTTTACATGTACCGCCATCGTCAAATATACCTCTTAAATCCTTTGCCCATAATCTCACTGCTCTTCGTCACCATGAGAAAAGCTTCCGGGTCTACCGCCTGAATATGCCGCTCTAAGAGCACTGCCTGTTTCGGATCCATAACCGTGAGGATGACCACCCTGTCTTTGTGCGTGTAGGCGCCCTCCGCCTTGTAAACCGTAGCGCTCCGGTGCAGGTCCTTCATAATAAAATCGCAGATCGGCTCCGGCTTGCTGCATATGATCGTAAAATATTTGCTCAGCTTCATGCGCTCAATCGCCTTATCGATCACCAGCGACTTCGCCATCAGTCCGCAGATCGAAAAAAGACCTGTCCGCGTGTCAAAGGCAAAACATGCCACCACTACGATAATGGCATCCACCGCCATAAGCGCCGCCGATATATCCATGGTCGAATATTTCTTCAACACCATCGCTATGATGTCCGTGCCGCCGCCGGAGGCATTCTCATAAAACAGAAGCGCCGAAGCCAGAGCCGGAAGCGCTATGGCATAAATAAGTTCCAGCGTCGTCTCATTGGTAAGCGGCGCATTCATGGGGAACAGCACTTCCATCAGATTCAGCAGCAAAGATGACACCACTGTCACATACGCGGTCTTTACCCCGAAATTTCTTCCCAGAAACAAAAAACCAAACACCAGCAGAATCATGTTGATAATAAGGTTGATCTGAGATGCCGTAAAAGGTGTGTAGTGCGTCACCACAACCGCCAGACCCGATACCCCGCCGAAGGAAAAGTTATTCGGGAACTTAAACACGTAGACGCCGATGTCCATAATAATCACTGCTATCGTAATCAGGATATATTCCTTTATTATTTTTTTTCGCTTTGTCATTATGTCCCCCATTGATACAAAGAAGCCGGAATGGCACCGTCATTCCGACTTCTCTTCTTAAAATAATGGAAGCAATGGGGCTCGAACCCATGACCTCTCGCGTGTGAGGCGAACGCTCATCCCGGCTGAGCTATGCTTCCAAAATGGAGATAGGGGGACTCGAACCCCTGACCTATACGTTGCGAACGTATCGCTCTCCCAACTGAGCTATATCCCCATAACAAGAATTATAGCACGGAATGAAAAAAAAGCAATAAAAATCTCTTTACTTTACAAAAAATGCTTTGCAAAAAAGAAGAGTTGCGTGTCAGTTACCGATAAAATTTTGTTCCTGTTACTCATATGATCCGGTACGGACAGGCAAAAGAAAAAAACAGCCCCGAAATCGGCTCTCGTTTTGCTAAATTGGGTCAAACTATATCAGCCCGTTTAGATATAGTTTGACCCCGGAAAACCTTGATTTTCCGGGGTTCTTGAACCATTTTGATACGATTTGAACAGCAAATTATCTCTTGCAGAACTTCACTTATCGGAAAATACAGCATTTTCAGGGATTTTGTGTCATGCGTGTGTAATGTTTAGCAATCAGAAACCAGCACCACCGCCACAAAGCAAATCCGCAATTTTATCTTCCCCCAGTTCCCGGATTTTCTGCACGGCATCATCAAGCGTCATTTCTGCGCCGTCCATGCACTGAAAATCAGTGTCAGGTACTTTTTCCAGTATGTCCATAATCCGCTGCAGGTTGTCAGCATTTCTAAGTTCAGATTCAATATATATACCTGCATTACCCCATCCCCTCAATCTACTCCATTTGTGTCAGTTCTTCCAGATGATCAGGCGGGAAAAATACAGAAGTCTGGCCATCTTCCATAGTAACCATTACTGGGGAAATGTCAGGTTCTTCTTTCGTTTTGGTATCACAAAAAGCAAATACCCACTTTCCGGGAAGTTCCGACACAGTGCATATTTCCAGCCCGCCGCCTATATATTCCAATGCTTTCTTTTTTGCTTCGTCCAGCGTCACCATATCCACCACCCCGTTTCTACCCTCTGACAACTCATATAAGCCCCATATGAACATTTTAGCCTATCACTGGATATAACACAAGGGAAACGGAAAACACCGCCTATATGACGGTGCTTTTCAATCAATTTCCGCTATGTGTACCAGTGCATTCCGTAGCCGCTTATAAAAAGTGCTGCGGGATATGTACAGCGCACCGCATATTTCCGGGCAAGTCTCCCCACGGAGATAATACCGTATGGTTATGATCTGCTCCCTGACCGGGATTGACTTGATCGCATCCGTGACCACTTCAAACCTGTCCAGATACTGCCTATGCAAATTTATATACAGTTCTTCAAGGTCGGTGTATTTCACTACCCGGTCAGCCATGGCATCCGTTTTCTTTGTTGTCTGGACACGCACGTCAGAAAACAGCTGCCCCGGCGTGGAAACCGCCTGTTCCTGCAACTGCCTGATTTCCGCTGCCATTTCCACCAGCGAAACCACAAGTTCCCGTGTTTCTTCCAGATACCCTTTTGTCACCTTATAATGCACCCCCTACCTTTGTAAATTGTTCAGAATCTTTTCCAATTCCTCTATTTTCCGCTGCTGTTCGTCTGCCCGGATAGACGATAACACAGCGTTGCACCCCAGAATGATTGTATTTGCCGTCTTATTATCCATCTGGCCATTTGCCGCCATGTTCATCACCCTTGTGAGCGTCCGACGCACGTCAGAGGGCGTTTTTGTTTTTAACCTGATTCCGCTCATATCAAATTCCTGTCTTTCTTTGGCATTGGTGGAAGCGGATTTTCAGCCTTGGTTTTTTGGGCTATATATTCCCTGATGTACCGCTCCCGCCGTTTTCTCCGTCTGCTTTCCGGCTCTGGTACCGGGGAAGGGGGCGCATCATTTATGATCACAGTACAGTCACCAGCATTATCAGGGATCAGCCCTTCCACATATCCCTGCGCCGCTTCCAGATCCGGGAACTGCTGGCCGTCAACCGTCCAGCCCACATCTTCCCGGATGATCATAAACACGTCATCACCCAAGGCCAGCTGTATTGTCTGCGCCTTTGCAATCAGTCTGTCAATTAAATTCATAGCCAATCCCCCTTTCTGCCAGATAAGGGGCCACCAGCGGCAGCCCCTCTCTGTACCTTATGCGCTCAATTCCTGATAGCAGATAGCCTTTTTCTTGTTATCCAGCACAAAAGCATCATACACAACACGACCTTCAACCAGATCGCCGTTGATCCCCGGCGGGTTATGGTGCGTGATGTAGCTTTCCAGTTTGGTAGGGGCTACCGTTGCGCACGGATGGGCCACCATGAAGCCGAACTTCTCCGGCAGTCTGGAAGCCGGAATCTTTATAACCGTCAGGCCGTCAAGGTTAGCGATCACGCCCCGGATCCTCATATCGTTGCCGATGTCGGTTTCCATCGTGATATCCTTGCACTGCTTCATCAACAGGTAAGTGGCCGGTGTGACCACAAGGACACGGCCCGTTTCAGGAACCTGTTCATCGTCCAGCAGTTTGTTGCAGCTGATAATGTCCTCATAAATTCCTGTTTTGGTCAATGCCTTTGCTGCGGGTTTCGTTCCCGCCAGCCTGCACATATTCCCAAAGACATAAGTGTCTACTTCCGGGATCACCACTTCCCTAACCTGTCTTGCCAGTGCCGTGGCCGCTTCCAGAGAATCCCCGGTTTCGTCACTGTCCAGCGCATCAATAGCAAAGGTGAAGGAACGGTCTTTTGACAGTGTGCAGGTCTGCGTTGTGGCGTTGAGCGATTCCACCGCACCATACCTTGACCAGTTCCCGGAATCCGGGCCAGACCTCCCATAATCATTCATCTTCCCGGTGCTGATCTTATAAATCTTTATAGTGTGCGCCCCTTTAAAGGCAAAATCCTTGTTTGTAAGCAACTCTTTCTTACTCTCCGTTGTGAAAAGTTCGTCCACATACGGCAGATATTTTTCAACTAAATCAATAGCCATAATTCATCATCCTTTCAATCCCATGGCTTTCCTGATATCTGCATCAGCAGAAGCACCACCGAATCCAAAATTAAGTGCGCTGCTCCCGGTGGAAACAACCATGAAGCCCCGCCCCGTGAAGCGTGGGTTCTCCTTCAGGAAGTTTTCAACCGCCTGTTGGAAGCTGGTATTGTCATCCACAAGCTGCATAGCCTTAAAAGTGACATAATCTTTGTCAGCGTCCTTCACGCCCTTTGATGCAAGGAAAGCGTCATTCTTATATTGTTCCAGTTCCCTCCGGGCATCGTCACGTTCCCGCCTGTACTGGTCGGCGGTGTCCATGTCCTGCTTCATCCGGGCAAGGCGGTTATTGATGATCCTGTCAACGTCTGCCTGTGTAAACAGTTTTTCCGGCTGCTGTGTACTATTCTGTTCGCTGTTCTTCTGGCCGTCCTGCTGTGCTGATGCCTGTGTGTTTTTCGTGTTATCGTCCATATTTATATCCTTTCTCCGTTTTACGCCCGTCCGGCTGTATTATGAGCGAACAGAAAAAGACACGGAAACAACCAGTGTTAAAACCAGTCATTCCCGTGCCGTTATTCCAAAGGCTTCCACCCCTAAGAAGGGTAAGGGGTAGGGTACTCATATATTCTATTCGCTGTAGCACGATTATAACAGATGGGTGAGGGGGGATGCAAGCATTTTTTGAGGATTTCAGGGAACTTCCCGCAATCTTACATATCATTTTCACACCCAAAAGCAGGGCCTTACTGCCAAAAACACATCAGAAAGCCCCACTTAAAAATCAGTCTCTAAGAATAATGTACGCCCGGTTATACCGGCCTTTCTGTTCCTTCGCCGTAGTGCATTTCAGCACCGCATCCCCCAGAATCTTCAAAATCTTTTGCAGCTGTTCAGGCCGGTCATAAGACACCCTGACCTTTACCATTGTGATCACCTCCCAAAACTCATATAATCCCCATATAGGCATTTTAATCTGATACTTGATAAAGAGTGCCGCCGCATGGTAAACTTTGAGTGTCCGGCTCATGGGCTTACCATGCAGCAAAGCCCTTTGTTCAGTCTGTTGAATCAAGTTAAGCAGACTGAACCGGGGCATCCAACGAATCCGCAAGCTGTTCAATCTGGTGCAAATATTCAATTCCCACACGGATCGCCGCCCCTATTGACGGATGCAGTTCAGCCGCTTCCTGTGTCTGGTCTGCCATGGCCAGAATGTTCTTTGCGTCAGCCGCCATTACTGAAATAGTTGTCAAAATAGTATCTGCTTTTCTTTCCTGTCCGCTCATACCCTGTTACCTGTTCCTTTCTTTTTAATATTCAGGGAAATGCTGGAACATTTCCCTGATCTGCGTGAGTGCTGTGATCATTTCATTCTGTTGGTTAGTTACTGGAACGCTGGAAGGTGCGAACTTCCGGCTTCACTTTAAATCTGCTCTATGTAATACCCTGTTATATCTCCCTTGATATGGGAACGGCCGTTACAATGCGCTATCCTGTGCCCTTCAAAGTCACCGCCCCCGGCTCCATGTAAATGAATATGCCCGCAATAAGGACAGACAATATATACATGGGTTTTGTCCAGTGCCACCGGGTAAACGTGCCAGCATCCGGGCGGCGAATCGAAGGAACGCCCATCAATGACAAGTTTTTTCCCGCCATCCCACTCAATCATTCCGAGATCATTCAGGTCAATAAAAAGTTCCCCCTCTTTTTCTGTAAATCTCTTTGATTTTGCATATTTTTTAAAATCTTTGAATAACATTTTTTCCTCTCTTTCTATGTTTTGTATGTATAACGCATATATTTGTTTCGTTGGTTCTATAAAAATTCAAATAATAAATACAAACAAAACAAACAAAATAAATAGTGGTTATACATATACAGAACATCATTTTATTTTTTCAAGTTTATGTTTCTTTGCACCAGTTCCCCAGCTTATTTCTGTATGTGCAATCCCGTCTTTAAGCAGAAAGCCGCCAATGCCTGATAGTTCTTTTCCCAGCTTTTGCGCCGATAAAGTAATAGGTGTTCCGTACTCTTTGCTTTTGTCAATGATAGCCTTGCAGAATCCAGACCATGCGCCGCTGTTTTCTTCCAGCAGTTTCAAGATCGTTTTCCTGACATTTCCCACCTGATAGGCCGCCCACTTTGCATCTGATTCAAATTTTGCGGCGGCCAGTTCGTAAGAATCCCCCTGACGCATCCACTTCCCCCGGTCTTTATCAAAAATCAGGGGATATTCTTCATACTGCACATCACGGCCGGTCACTGACATTTTTGTCAGCAGATCGCCCCGCTTTTCCTTTGTCAGCACGATCATATCATCAGCTACCCCGGCAATCCCAAAAGTGCCAGTGATATTCACAAAAGGGTCAGTCGGATCAATACCTTTCCGGGTATGCGTCACCAGCACCACCGCTATACCATGCTGATCCGCAAACTTCTTAATAACCCCGGCTTCACGGGAATCCTTACTGTAAGCCGATTCATTCCTTTTAGCTTCTCCGCATATTTTGATGAATGTATCAATGATCACCAGCTTTGTGTCCGGATGTTCCTGTAGAAAACCTTCCAGCTGTTCAATAAGCCCTCTGTCAAGTGTCTGGCTCTCTATTTGCAGTTCCAACAGTTCCGGGAACCGTTCGCCGCCTGTGATCTGGTTCATGCGCTGTTTCAGCCTGTCAAAGCGGTCTTCCAGCGACAAATACAGCACCCGGCATTGATGTGTATGGAATCCCAGAAAGTCACTTCCCATTGACACAGATAACGCTATATCAAGGCACATATAAGACTTACCATACTTTGGCGGGCTTGCAAGGATCACCATACCCACCGGGATAAGCCCTTCAATGATAAATTCGACTGGCTGTATATCCATGCTGAATAGTTCAGCGGCGTTCAGTGTGTTTAGCTTTGGCACTTCTTCCAGATCCTTGAAGGTTTCTTCCCGAAGGATAGTATCAAGTTCCGCATCCCCCAGCGGATCAGCAAAGACAAAACTGTTTGTGTTGGCCAGCATCCGCCTGATCTGCTCTTTGGTGAAATGGCCTTTATGCACAAGGTACATTGCCATCCCGGAAAGCGCATTATTACGGTTCCCACCTTTTAAATCCCAAAGGTCAATCTTTGTGTTTACTGGAAGCAGTTCTTCCGGCACTTCCTGATAATCTTCACCGTCAAATATGTCATAGCCTGGCGGGAACCGTAGAACGCCATTCACGCATAAAGGAATATAAGTATCTCCACCGTGGATATCAGCAATAAAACCAACTGCCAACTTCTGGTCTACGGCAGATTTTTTTGTGATCCTGCCTTTACCGCTTCTCCAAAATGTGTGGATATGTCCGTTATCAGGATTCACCAGCACCATACACCGCCATTGGTTTTCTTCTGCCATTGCAAAGAATTTATTAGCCATGCCCGGATCGTCAAAACTGATATCTATAAACCCTTCACGCATGACAGCGCCAAAGCAATCTGCTTCACTCACTTCTGCAAAGGAATAACCAGCCGCCCCTTTGATCCTGCTGCCGGGTTCAGGGGCTTTCCCTTTGCCAAAGAAATAGCCACGGAAGATCACATCATTTCCGTTCCATTGTTCCATTTTTTTGTTCTCACCTCACTTCCGTACGGTCAAAAAATCATTTACAATAGTTACAACGCCCTGAACCGGGCAAACACAGAACTGTGTCTTAGATATGAGGGGATTCCTAACCCTTCCGCAGCCGCCGCACGGGTGCTTATTCAATAATTTCCGTTACATCAACATTGAGGGCATCTGCTAACTTTCCAGCAGAAACAGTTGATACTTCCCTTTGGTTCAGCAGAACATTGATCCTGTTCCGGCTTACACCGTATGCTTTTGCAAGAGCCTGAACCGTCATTTTCTTTCTAGCCATACAAATATTAATTTTTTCTCTGCTGATCTTCACGTTCTCACCTCCCTTTTAAACACCATAGTGCTTATATTTGGCATTCTAGCACCTTAGTGTTTATTTGTCAACACGAAAGTGTTTACATTTTTTTCAACCTATGTTATTATCTCTTTAGGGGTGAATAAAATTGAATTTCGGACAACGATTGCATCGGCTTCGACAAGAAAAAGGATTATCACAAGCACAACTTGCCAAAGAATTAGGGTTTTCCCAAGCAGCTATAGGATATTGGGAACGTGGAGAAAAGGCCCCTTCTATGGATGCTGTAAATATAATAGCTGGTTTTTTTCATGTTTCTATAAACTGGCTATATGGTATAGAAGAACCTGATGCTACCGAAAGTGAATTTAGAAAAGCCTGTCAATGGTTAGAAGACGCAGAAATATCTATAGATGCACCAGATCAAGATGACGGATTGCAACAATATTACCTACATTTTGAAAACGATGGTATATTAGAAATATCCTGCAAAATGGATAAAACGGATATCATTCATTTAGTTAATGAGTGCGTGAATGACGCAAACAAAACTAGGGATGATATCGCTATCAAATACATTAAACGTGCGCTTAAGTCACAAAAATAATCAGCACCATGACAATATAATATACTTAACCGGGCAACCGGGGGACGTGTTCTCACCTGATCCGAGTTCTGCGGAAGGGGTGATTATTATGAGTACATATGAGGAAATGCAGATTATACTTACTGTTTCTTTACTGGTAGTTGCAATTCTGAATTTGAAAAATAAGAAATAGCCGTCCCGTTCTTTGGCGAGACTGACGGCTATTCCTAAATAGTTCTATGTTGCGCCGGGTCGGGTGACTGCATTCACCTTCCGGCTGTCCTGCTAAGTATATTATAGGTCATTGTTCCCGATTTTTCAACCACATATTTTAATGAATCTTATTATCGTTCCTAACCCTTCCGCAGCCGCCGCACGGCCAGAACGGAAAGGAATGATATAATGAGACTGCCTAATGGTTTTGGTAATGTTTCCAAACTTCCGGGTAACAGACGCAAGCCTTACCGTGTCCGGGTAACTGTCGGATGGGAAATGGACGAAAAAGCCGGAACGTGCAAGCAGAAATTTAAAACTATCGGATATTATGAGACAAAGGAAGAAGGGTTAATTGCGCTTTCCAATTACCACCAGAACCCCTATGATATGGATTGCTCCAAGATCACCTTTGAAGAAGTCTATCAAAAATGGTCAGCTGAACATTTCCCAAAGATATCAGAATCCAACGTGAAGGGCTACGCCGCTTCTTATCTGCTATGCATACAGCTTTATAAAATTCGTTTTGTGGATATAAAGAAAAGCCATTTACAGGGGGTAGTTGATACCTGTGGGAAAAACTACCCCACCTTGCGGAAATTAAAGGTGCTGTTCACTCAGCTATACAAGTTTGCCCTACAAAATGACATCTGCGGAAAAGACTACGCAAAGTTTGTTGACATAAGCCAGTATAAGGATAAAAACCCCAATGCTTTCAACAGGGAGCCTTTCACCAAAGAAGAAGTTGAAACCGTCTGGAAATGGAAGGACACAAACGAATATATGTCGGTTATCCTCATGCTGATCTATTCCGGCGTAAGGATCGGGGAACTGCTGGATCTGAAAAAAGAAAACGTCAGCCTATCAGAAAAATGGTTTGATGTGACCGCATCCAAAACAGAAGCCGGGATCCGCAAAGTACCGATTGCAGAAAAGATTCTTCCATTCTTTGAAAGCTGGATGCAAAAGAACGATTGTGAATACCTTCTTTCCACACCAGACGGAAAGCACTTCATTTATCGAAATTATTATGATTCCTACTGGATGCCGCTGGTTGAGCAAATGGGAATGAACCACCGCCCACATGATACCCGCCATACTTGCGTCAGTATGCTGACCGTGGCCGGGGTTGACGATAAGATCATTAAAAAGATTGTTGGCCACAAAGGGCAGTCGGTAACGGAAACAGTCTACACCCATTTTGAAATTCAGGAACTTTTGGAAGCCATAAACAGGATATGAGAAACCGGGGAAAATCGCCCCGGTTTTTCCTTGTTTTCGTGTGTCATATAAGTGTCATATGTGTGTCATACGCACGGGATTTTAACGGATTTCAGCGGCACTAAACCCACTAAACAGCATAAGGAAAACCCTTGAAAACACTGGTTTTTCAAGGGTTCTATAAAATCTTTTATTCTGTTCCAAACTATCTCTTGCTGAACTGAGGCGCGCGACGAGCTGCCTTGAGACCGTACTTCTTTCTCTCCTTCATACGAGGGTCTCTGGTCAGATAGCCTGCTTTCTTCAATGTAGGTCTGTAGTCCGGATCTGCCTGAAGCAGCGCTCTTGCGATACCATGTCTCACCGCACCTGCCTGTCCTGTATAACCGCCACCCCTTACGGTAACCTTCACATCGAACTTATCTACCGTATCGGTTGCTGCCAAGGGCTGGCGAACGATCACCTTCAAGGTCTCAAGCCCGAAGTAATCGTCAATATTTCTCTTATTAATCGTGATCTCACCCTTGCCGGGCATTAAATATACTCTGGCGATGGATTTCTTTCTCCTGCCAGTTCCGTAATATTTTGCTGATTTATCTGCTTTAGCCATGATTCCTTATCCCTTTCTTAAAATGTTAATACCTCAGGTTTCTGTGCCGCATGCTTGTGCTCGGGTCCGACATATACAAAAAGCTTTCTGTACATATCTCTGCCAAGCGGTCCCTTGGGAAGCATACCCTTAACCGCGTGCTCCACTACTCTCTCGGGATGCTTCTGTAACATTTCTTTCAGGGTGGTTTCCTTCATGCCGCCCACGTAATCGGAGTGATGATAGTAAATCTTCTGATCCAGCTTCTTACCTGTTACCTTCACCTTTTCCGCATTGACAACGATCACATAGTCTCCCGTGTCGATATGGGGTGTAAAGATCGGCTTGTTTTTACCTCTCAGCACCTTGGCAATCTCGGATGCCAGGCGTCCCAGTGTCATATCTGTCGCATCAACTACGTACCATTTTCTCTCGATCGTAGCCGGACTCGCCATAAAAGTTTTCATGAATATTACCTCCATAGTAACTGTCTGTACCGCTTCCGAAGATCCTCATGCAGATGTCCGGCTACACTTGGTATCCCTCCGCGGCAGTTTGTAGTGCGCACATAAAATGTCTCACCGGGGCTTTGGTCAGACATTTATAAACAATTCGTCACAGTTAAATATTATATTATACGGATCCGCGCGTGTCAACCGGTTTTTCCCTAATTTTCCTGTTTTCCTGTTTCGTTCTTGTTTTTCTGACATTCAGCCCTTAATCTGCCACATCTGCCGTGCAAGCCGACGGATGCCGCCCTGGCTGAACTGCTACAACAGGAACTCATACCCCACAAGGGTCAGTCCGCACGCCGGCGCTGTAGGTCCTGCCTCCTGTCTGTCACATGCCGCGAGAATATCTTTTACACGCTCGGGCAGCAATTTTCCCCGTCCGACCTCCATCAGCGTCCCCGCCATAATTCTTACCATATTATACAGGAAGCCTCTGCCCGTCACGCGGATCACAATCTCCTTACCAGTCTGTGTCACGCGCTGCTTTTCCCTGTCTGCGGATCCCTGTAGGATGCACCCCGCAGTGACGACGTCTGTCAGCGGCTCAGCCCACACCCGGATATCGTCCACCTGCCGCACTGTGGTCTGCGCCTGCGTGTCCGCGCTGCAGAAACTCTTAAAATCATGTTCCCCCACCAGATATGCCGCCGCCCGGCTCATCAGGCTGACATCCAGCGGCACATACGTAAAATGTGCATAAAGCCGCTTCGTCGGAATGGGAAACGCTGCGTTACAGATTCGATACTCGTATGTTTTTACGCTCCCGCAATGTCTTGGATGAAAATCCGCCGCCACTTCTTTTGAAGCGCGGATCTTAATATCCTCCGGCAGTCTCCTGTTAAGCGCATAGGAAAATTTCTCCGCCGGGATGGAACTTTCCGTGTCAAACACCGCGATATTGCCGAGTGCATGTACGCCGGAATCCGTGCGGCTTGCGCCGATCACCTGTATCGTCTCGCCCGTAAGTTCAAAAAGACATCTGTTTAAAACGCTCTCTATGGTCTCTTTGCCCGGCTGTAACTGCCATCCGCAGTATGCCGTCCCATCATACGCAATAGTTAACATAACTCGTCTCATTTTCTCGCATCCTACCGGCTTAAATTTGTTCGTCGCTGATCTGCCATCCAGCCCGATCGTCTGTCCTCACTGCCAGCGTTTCTGCCTCTCCCATTTCCGGCACACGCCAAATCGCCGCAAAAGCTCTACAGCCACACCCGTATCGCCACGCATCCCACAAAATACAAGAGCAGTATGCCGTATGCCGCCCTGTCCGCGCCGCAGTAACGCAGGGGCTTCATCTTCGTTCTATGCTCCCCGCCCCGGTAACATCTCGCCTCCATCGCCATTGCCAGATCGTTGGCACGGCGGAAGGCGGAAATAAACAGGGGAACCAGAAGCGGCACCATCGCTTTCGCCTTCTTAATCAGATTTCCACTCTCGAAATCCGCCCCTCTCGCGATCTGCGCCTTCATAATCTTATCCGTCTCCTCAAGCAGAATCGGGATAAAGCGCAGGGCAATGGACATCATCATCGCCACCTCATGCACCGGCACCTTTACATATTTCAGAGGACCCATCAGCTTTTCCATGCCGTCAGTCAGGCTATTGGGCGTAGTCGTCAATGTCATCAGCGAAGAACCGACGATCAGGAAAGAAAGCCGAACCGCCATCATTACAGCGATCCGCAGCCCCTCCTTTGTAATCGTCAGCTTCCAGAATGTGACGAGCGGTTCCCCCGGCGTCAGAAACAGGTTGAACACAACCGTAATAAGCAGAATAAAGACGATCGCCCTCATTCCTTTCACCATATAGCCAAAGGGAACCTTGGACAATTTTATCATACATGCCAGAAACAGAGCTGCCACCACGTACCCTACCCAGCTGTCCACCACAAAAAGGGAAATAATAAAGCCTATCGTCGCTACCAGTTTTACCCGCGGATCCAGTTTATGAATGACGGAATCCGCCTGATAATACTGGCCCAGTGTAATATCTCGAATCATTGTTTCTCCATTCCGAAACGTCCGCAGCAGCCTCTTAGCAACCCAAAGCCGTACGAAAATGCCGCCTTTTACGTTTCATTTAGAGAGCCAGCGCCCTCAAAATCTCCTGCTCCGCTTCCTTAATTGTAGTGGCGGAAGTATCCACCGGCATCCCTTTCTTCGCCAGCGCCTGCATAATATATGTCACCTGGGGCGCCGCCAGCCCCACCTGTTCCAATTCCTTATAATGCCCGAAAACTTCCCTCGGCGTATCGTCATAGAGAACGCTTCCCCGGCTCATAACGATAATCCGCTCCACGTACTTCGCCACGTCCTCCATACTGTGAGAAACCAGAATCACGGTAATTCCCGTCTCCTCTTTCAGTTTCGCAATCTGGTCAAGTATCTCGTCCCTGCCTTTTGGGTCAAGCCCCGCCGTGGGCTCGTCCAGAATCAGTATATCGGGTTTCATTGCCAGTACGCCTGCAATCGCAACCCGTCGTTTCTGCCCGCCGGAAAGGTCAAACGGTGACTGGTAAAAGTATTCGTCCGCCAGCCCCACCTGCTTCAACGCCGCATAGGCGCGCAACTCTGTTTCCTTCTGGGAAAGCCCCAGATTCTTCGGTCCGAAGCACACGTCCTTAAACACGTCGATCTCAAAAAGCTGGTGCTCGGGATACTGAAACACAAGCCCGACTTTACTGCGCAGCTTTTTCTTATCGTAATCCTTGTCGTGAATATCCTCACCGTTATAATAAATCGCCCCGCCTGTCGGTCTGATCAGCCCGTTTAAATGCTGCACGAGCGTAGACTTTCCTGAACCGGTATGCCCGATCAGCCCGATAAACTGCCCATCGGGAATCACAAGATTGATATCCTTTAAGGCATGCACCGCAAGCTCTGTATCTTCCCCGTATATATAATTCACATGGTTCAAAATCAACGACATGACTTTCTTTTCCTCTTTATACCTGAATCCGCCGCTCGGTTTTAACGGCGTCCCGTGAAGGCAAAAACCGCCTCCGTAAACTCCTCTATGGTCAGTATCCCTTCTGGCAGATTGACTCCCTTTTTTCTCAGTTCATGCGCAAGGAGCGTCACCTGCGGCACGTCAAGCCGCAGCTCCTGCAATTCCTCCACTCTGGAAAAGATCTCCCGCGGTGTCCCTTCCATGGCGATATGCCCCTGGTCCATGACAAAAACCATATCCGCATGAATAATCTCTTCCATATAGTGGGTAATCAATACAACTGTAATGCCTTCCACATCGTTCAGCGCCCTAACCGCGCGTATTACCTCTTTTCGACCGTTCGGATCAAGCATCGCCGTAGGCTCGTCCAGAATAATGCACTTGGGATGCATGGCAATCACGCCCGCAATCGATACCCGCTGTTTCTGTCCGCCGGAAAGCTTGTTGGGCGAATATTTGCGGTACTCGTACATACCCACCGCCTTCAGGCTCTCCTCCACGCGCTCCCAGATTTCTTTTGTGGGTACACCCATATTCTCCGGACCGAATCCCACATCCTCTTCCACAACCTGGCCGATGATCTGGTTATCCGGGTTCTGAAAAACCATCCCCGCCTCCTGACGGATGTCCCAGAGATGACTTTCATCCTGCGTGTCCATGCCGTCCACCCAGACACTTCCTTCCGTCGGATAGAGAATCGCATTGATGTGCTTAGCAAGCGTGGACTTCCCGGAGCCGTTATGCCCCAGAATCGCAATGAAATCGCCCTGCCTGATATCCAGATCCACCTCATCCACGGCTCTGGTAATTCCTTCGACATTGCCCTCTTCGTCCCGGCGTATATATTCAAATGTCAGCTTATCGGTCTTAATGATTCCCATAGCATTTCCTTCTTCATTTTCCATGCCGTCCCCTTTTACGGATGCGGCGCTTTACCTCCGCCTATTGTACTGGATTGTCGGAAAAAAAGCAAGTACAGACCCTCATAACTCCCACATGGCAGAAAAATATGTTATAATGTCCGGGATGGCAATGCGCAGTGCGCAGACAGCCCGCGAACAGAGAAAACCACAGATTTTTCAAACATGCACTGCAGTATATGGAGGAATGAAACAGACATGTCTGATATAAAAACATTATTGCGGCAGGCTGCAAAACCCTTTTTGTTCCTGCTGACCTTTATCTTTATATGCGCATTTCTGGCACACTACCTGACAGGAGAGGAAACCCTTCTGGAATATGCAAAAAACAATCCGGAATTGGCATATGGCACGCAGACTGAAGCGGATAGTATACAGAATCCGGATTCCTCTTCCGTTTCAGAATCCGACGTTTCTGTCACCCAGGACAGCCCTGGCGCATATACTGAAACAAATGGGCGTACACCGGGCAACCCCGGCAGCGATTTCGTGGAAAATGCCGGAGATGCCGCCAAAACAGCAAAGGAGTCCGACACGATGGAGCAGCATCCGGATCGCATCACCTACGAGGAAGGATTCTACTACGAACCTTTGACTAAATCAGTAAAAGAACGGATTACCGGCATTTCCTACCCGGAAAGCGGCTGTACCGTTCCCTATGAGGATTTAAATTATGTGGGGCTTAAGTATATTGACTTTGACGGACAGGAACAGACTGGAGAACTGATCTGCAACAAAGCCATCGCGCAGGATATGGTAGAAATCTTCTATGAGCTTTACCGAAATGATTACCAGCTTGAGAGCGTAAGGCTGATCGACGAATATAACGGCGACGATACGGCATCCATGGCAGAAAACAACACTTCCTGCTTTAACTACCGGGTTGTTGACGGCACGTCCAGCCTGTCCAACCACGCCTACGGGCTTGCCATCGACGTCAATCCCTACTACAATCCCTATGTGGTTTTTCACAGAAACGAGGACGGCAGCGATTACATCTCCCCGCCCGGCAGCGAAATCTATGCCGACCGCAGCCAGAACTTCGCCTACAAGATTGACGAGAACGATCTGTGTTACCGTCTCTTTACCGAACACGGCTTCACTTGGGGCGGCAACTGGAATTCCACCAAAGACTATCAGCATTTCCAAAAAAAATTAAAATAGAGTAAAAGGGCTGTGCCGCTTCTATCCGAGTCAATTGTTTTTAAGAAAAATCGCAAAAATTATAAACGAAATCTCGCTCATCTGGTCAATGAGAAATATGTACCTATTTGTAACCGCAAAAACAGCCGCACCCTTTTGGATGCGGCTGTTTCCAACACAACATTACATATGGCAATTGTTCTTACGTCAGGCGGTATTAGCCAAGTAAGGACAGTGCCAGCTGGTTGCTCTGGTTCGCCTGGGACAGCATGGACGTGCCAGCCTGCTGCAGGATATTGTTGTTGGAGTACTGAACCATCTCCGTCGCAATATCGGTATCGCGGATCGCAGCCTCTGCGGACTGGGTGTTCTCTGTGATGTTGTTCAAGTTAGCAATCGTATGCTCCAGACGGTTCTGGATCGCACCAAGGTCAGACCTCTGGGAAGATACGATCTGCAGGGCTCCCTTGATGAATGCATTCAGGGAGTTGAAATCCTGAGTCGTTGCAACAGTCTTCGCATTTCCGCCTACCAGATTCTGGAAACTGGAAACAAGCTTTCTAGCCATTGTACTATTCATAGCAACCATCTTATACTCGCCAGTCTTGCTATCAACAGTAGAGTAGGATTTAACATCCACCGATGTCGTGTAACCCTGCACAGTTTTGGCATCTGTCTTGTCAGTTCCCTTCGTTCCCGTAAGTATACCATTGCTCTCCTTTACAGTATACTTATAAGAACTATAAACGCTGCATTTTTTCCGGGATTACTACAAGGATATACAACCGAATCCACGCAACTATTCGTTAATTGTCACGGGATTAAATACTGCATTCCGCATTGGGAACCTGTTAAAGCTGCAGTGGCAGGATGTCTGCAGCGCGGATGGTATTCTTCAAAAATATATCAGCATAGCGGAGCAGAAAACAGGTAAAAAACGCACAGTTCCAATTAATGCGGTTCTGCGCCAGACACTGGACACCTACAGAGCTTTATGTTCCGAGACTGCGCCGCAGGATTATCTTTTTCCCAGTACACGCTGTAAAACTCATCCGCTTTCCCGTTCCCAGGCTTACCGCATTGTTCGAAAAGCTGCGGAAAGCTGTGGTGTATCCGAACACGTTGGCTGCCATTCGCTGCGAAAGACATTCGGCTACTATGCTTGGAAACAGGGCACGCCGCCTGCCATGCTGATGGACCTCTACAACCACTCTTCGTATCAGATTACCAAACGATATTTAGGTATCGGGCAGGATGAGAGAGACCAGGTGTATCTCCAAATAAATTTATAATTTTTTCTAGGAAGGGGGGTAAGTATTTGGAAAGAGCTCCGATATATATTGTAAGTGAAGAGAGATGCAACATTTTAATATAAAATGTTGTGTCTTTTTATTTACCGCCTGTTTCTATTATGGCACAATTACAGAAATTTAAGTCCTTCTGACTCTGCTTATGCGCATAAGCAGACTCGAATTGCTTCGCATTTCTCGTTCGCGTTGCTCGTCATAAGGCTTTCAAAATATGCCCTCATGCAAGCATGGCGCATATTTCGTAATCCTTCTGACTCTGCTTATGCGCGCAAAAAGACCGGGCATTCATGCACCCGGCCTTTCTTCTTCCGATTATATCCGTTTATACCAGCTCCAGAACTACTTCCATCGCCGCGTCACCTTTGCGGGGACCGATTTTGATAATTCTGGTATAACCGCCCTTGCGGTTCGCATACTTGGGACCATACTCTTCAAAGAGCTTATCCGCAAGATTGATCTCCTTCGTATTTTTCTTACGTCCTGCAGGTGCACTCGGTACTTCCTTCACAGGATAAAGCACCTTCAGAATCTGTCTTCTCGCATGAATTCTGGAAGGCAGATCTTTCTTGATTTCCTTCTCCACTTCATCATATACCGTAACGGTCATACCATTCTCGATCTTAAGGATCTTGCCATCCTTGTCACGGTGTGTTTCGGAGAGTACCGCCTTCGTATTCCTGTCTACGATCTGCTTCACTCTCTTGCCGTCCTTATCCTTGCGGGCAACTTTAGCGGTCACCTTAACGGTCTCAAAATTGTCCTTTTCCTTGACAGCGAGCGTAATCAGATGCTCTGCAATCTTACGTACTTCCTTCGCTCTCGCCTCTGTGGTCACGATCTTTCCGTTATATAAAAGAGCGGTAACCTGGTTTCTGAGTAATGCTTTTCTCTGGTCAGATTTTCTGCCAAGTTTTCTGTATTTTGCCATGATTGGCTCCTTTCCGAGTGCTCTTCGGTCTTACCTCTATATTACGCCTCATCGCTGGGATTCAGCTGTAATCCTAATTCCTTTAATTTTGCCAATACTTCCTCCAAAGACTTACGACCGAGATTTCTAACCTTCATCATATCCTCGGAAGTCTTGTTGGTCAGCTCTTCCACTGTATTAATTCCCGCTCTCTTCAAGCAGTTATAGGAACGAACCGAAAGTTCCAGTTCGTCGATGCTCATCTCAAGCACCTTCTCCTTCTCGTCATCCTCTTTTTCTACCATAACCTCTGCGGTCTTGGCATTCTCGGACAGATCGATAAAGAGACTCAGATGTTCGCTGAGCACCTTTGCCGCCAGACTGACAGCCTCGTCAGGCACGAGAGTGCCGTTCGTGTACACGTCCAGCGTCAGCTTATCGTAGTCCGTAATCTGACCTACACGGGTATTCTCCACGGTAACATTGACTCTCTCCACAGGTGTATAGATGGAATCAATCGCGATCACCCCAATCGGCAGATCATCAGTCTTATTCTTATCAGCGCCCACATAGCCCCGACCTCTTGTAATAGTCAGCTCCATGTAAAGCTTTGTATCCTTACCGCTCAAGGTAGCAATCACCAGATCGGGATTCAGAATCTCGATATCCTGATCTACCTGGATATCGGAAGCCCGCACAATACCCTCGCCCTCGTACTCAATGTAAGCGGTTTTCACCTCGTTCGCATCGCTGTTATTCTTGATGGCAAGGCTCTTAACGTTCATAATGATCTCCGTCACGTCTTCCTTCACGCCGGGAATCGAACTAAACTCATGGAGGACACCCTCGATCTTAACCTGACTTACCGCCACTCCTGGCAGGGAAGACAGCATAATCCTTCTAAGTGAATTGCCGAGGGTAATGCCGTAACCTCTCTCTAAAGGTTCCACTACGAATCTGCCATATTTCTTATCTTCGGAGATCTCTACTACTTCTATATTCGGTCTCTCAAACTCAAACACCCAAGCACCCTCCTTCTGAGAATACATACATTTAAGCAGCACCGAGAATTATGAAATAATTCCCATTTCTTTTCGCCTTGTTATTTGGAATACAACTCGACGATAAGCATCTCGTTTACCGGAACGTCAATCATCTCTCTGGTGGGAAGATATTTCACGGTCGCCTTCATAGCCTCCTGATCCACTTCAAGCCACTCGGGAACAAGTCTGCCGCCGGTCACCTCAAGAATATCTTTATATCTCTGGAGAGTTCTCGCTTTCTCTCTTACCTCGATCACATCACCGGCTTTCACAAGATAGGAAGGAATCTGCACCGGCTTACCGTTCACCAGGAAATGCTTGTGACCTACTACCTGTCTTGCCTCTCTCCTTGTCCTCGCAAAGCCCATCCTGAATACGACGCTGTCCAGTCTGCTCTCGAGCATAATCATCAGGTTCTCACCGGTCTGCCCCTTCATTCTGTCAGCCTTCTCATAATAGTTTCTGAACGGCTTCTCCAGTACGCCGTAGATAAATTTCGCTTTCTGCTTCTCGCGCAGCTGAAGACCATACTCACTGATCTTCTTACCCGCTCTTGCGGATGTTCTGTTAGATTTCTTGTCATATCCTAAGAAAGTAGGATCAAGATCAAGGGATCTGCATCTCTTTAATACCGGGACTCTGTTTACTGCCATGATTCTGGCTCCTTTCTGTTTTTGTTTACAGTGCGCCTGTCTCAAGCGGCACCTTCTTCCAAACGGTTATCACACTTTACTCGGAGAACCGCAGACGGTTCTCCAGATCAAAACTTAGAAAATCTTCGCGAAGCAGCCTCTGCTGTGAGCGATTAGATTTTCTAAATCGAAACATAGAAATTCTTGGCGGCGTCTTCTGACGTCCTAGAATTTCTTTTCGATTTGTTATACGCGGCGTCTCTTCGGCGGACGGCATCCATTATGAGGAACGGGCGTCACATCGCGGATGCTGGTCACTTCCAGACCGCATGCCTGCAGCGCGCGGATTGCCGCCTCACGTCCCGAACCGGGTCCCTTCACCATAACGTCCACAGTCTTTAAACCGTGGATCAGAGCAGCCTTCGTCGCTGTCTCAGCAGCCATCTGTGCCGCATAGGGAGTAGATTTCCTTGAACCTCTAAAACCAAGACCGCCGGCACTCGCCCAGCTTAACGCATTACCCTCGTTATCTGTCAGTGTAACGATGGTATTGTTAAAGGAAGACTGAATATGTGCCTGTCCATGTTCAACGTTTTTCTTGACACGCTTTTTTGTCACTTTTTTGGTAACTTTCTTTGCCATAATAAACTAACCTACTTTCTCAACTATTTACCTATGTTTTCTCTAATTCTGATCTTACTTCTTCTTGTTTGCAACAGTTCTCTTAGGACCTTTTCTTGTCCTTGCATTGGTCTTTGTCTTCTGACCGCGAACCGGAAGACCTTTCCTGTGACGGATTCCTCTATAGCAGCCGATCTCCTGAAGTCTCTTGATATTGAGAGCGATCTCTCTTCTCAGGTCACCTTCCACCATATAATCCTTTTCGATTACCTCTGCCAGTCTCTTCACCTCATCATCGGTCAATTCTCTGACACGAGTATCAGGATTTACGTTTGCCGCCTCCAGAATCTTGTTGGAGCTTGCTCTGCCTATCCCATAAATATAGGTTAAGCCGATCTCCACACGCTTCTCTCTCGGTAAGTCAACACCTGCAATACGAGCCATTTACATTTCCTCCATTTCCTTTGCATTTTCATGCGCTTCGCGTGCACAAAACACGCGTGACACTAATTGATTGAGGCAGATTGCTCCGCCCAACCGGATCAGATATCCGATCTTTCCAAACATATAAGTTGGTATCAAAAAGTGGGCTCTCTATCTATTAACCCTGTACCTGCTTATGTTTCGGATTTTCACAAATAACTCTGATCTTTCCTTTTCTCTTGATGATCTTGCACTTTTCGCAAATCGGTTTTACTGATGATCTAACCTTCATCTCAAACCCTCCTTTCAAAAAAGACCGTTTTACATTATAACACCAAATCCTGCCATTGGCAAGACTTTTTATCATTTATCTCTCCAGATTATTCTCCCTTTAGATAAATCATAGGGCGAAAGCTCCAGCGTCACCTTGTCACCGGGCAGGATGCGGATGAAGTTCTGGCGCAGCTTACCACTGATATGCGCCAACACCACATGACCGTTTTCCAGTTCCACCTGAAACATGGTATTAGGTAACTTCTCAATTACAGTTCCTTCAATCTCAATTACATCAGCCTTTGACATTTCTTTCCTCTCTTTCTCTCAGATATTCTTTGATTGTCCTTTTTATTGCCAAATCGCTGAAACCGTTCTCCGGTTCCGGCATTCTCTTCTTTTTAATGAGCTGTATGTGTTTTTTATTTTTCCGCTTCGGGCGTTCCACGGTTCTGCTTTTGCCGTCAGCTACATATATATATTCGCCGTCCTCCCATATGATGACATACACGGAGTCCTTGTCATGCCCCGCCTTCGAGCTGGCGAGCATTCCCACGATACTTTCTTCCATATTCAAATCCATCTCTACCTATTTATAGTGTTAATATCTCTGGCTCCCCGTCCGTGACAAGCACGGTGTTCTCATAATGCGCGGAAGGCAAACCATCCGCCGATACCACCGTCCACCCATCATCCAGCCAGTCTACCTCACCGGTACCGATATTAATCATCGGCTCAATTGCCAGCGTCATCCCGGCTTTTAATCGCACTCCCCTTCTCCTCTGAGGAAAATTCGGTATATTCGGCGGTTCATGGAGTTTCGTACCGATACCGTGTCCCACCAGATCATGTACGATCCCGTAACCGAAAGGAATCACATAATCCGCAATGGCATTGGAGATATCGTGCAGATGCTTCCCGGCACGTGCCATCCTGATTCCCCGAAAAAAGCTTTCCCGCGTTACCTCAATCAGCCTTTCTGCCTCCGGGCTGATCTGCCCGACGCCATAAGTCCTCGCCGCATCCGAATGATAGCCCTGATAAACCAGTCCCGTGTCCAGACTTACGATATCTCCTTCCCGCAGGATCCGATCATCACGGGGAATACCATGCACAACCTCCTCATTCACGGAAACGCAGACACTTGCCGGATATCCTTCATAGTTCAGGAAGTTAGGAGTGCAGCCATATCCCCGGATCAGCTCCTCGCATACTGTGTCAATCTCCTTCGTGGAAACGCCGGGGCGTATTGCTTTTGCCAGTTCTTCGTGTACGCGGGCGAGCAGTCTGCCCGCCTCACGCATTTTTTTGATTTCTTCCGCCGATTTGATCGTGACTGTCATAGTACTGCCTCTATTTCAGTATTTCAGTAATATCTTTAAATACGTCCTGCATATCCTGTGTGCCGTCCACGCTCCTCAGTACGCCCTTTGCCTTATAAAACTCAAGCAGCGGCGCCGTCTGTTCCTGATATACCCGCAGGCGCTTCTCCACTGTCTCAGGCTTATCATCGTCACGCAGCACAAGTTCCTGTCCGCACGCGTCACAGATTCCTTCTTCCTTCGGTGGAACATGCTCGATATGGTAGGTTGCACCGCACGACGTACACGCGCGCCTGCCTCCCATTCTGCGGATGATATTCTCATCCGGCACCTCCACGTCTATCGCGTAATCAATTTTATCTCCCAGCTTATCAAGCGCCTCCTCCAGCACCTGTGCCTGTGGAATCGTCCTGGGGAATCCGTCCAGCACATAGCCGTCCTTACAGTCATCCTGTGCTACCCGGTCAAGGAAAATACGCACCGTCAGTTCATCCGGCACCAAAAGCCCCTGATCCATGTACTTCTTCGCTTCCATGCCAAGCTCTGTCCCGTTCTTGATGTTCAAACGGAACATGTCGCCCGTGGAAATATGCGGAATCTTATAGTTCTCGGCAATCATCTTCGCCTGTGTTCCTTTTCCGGCGCCGGGTGCGCCCAGCATTACAATCTTCATTTCGTTTTTATTCCTTTCCCTAAACATACAGACGCAAGGTAAGGGACGTGCCAATGTTCCGCCGTCCCTACCAGTCTTATCTTTGATTAGTCGTTTAAAAAGCCTTTATAGTTACGGACAAGCATCTGTGACTCAACCTGCTTAACCGTCTCCAGTACAACGCTGACAATAATGATCAGGCTGGTCCCGCCGAAGGATACCTGAGCGCCGAATACCCCGTTGAAGAAGTACGGCACCACACATACGATAGTAAGACCAATCGCTCCGATAAACACGATATAGTTCAGAATCTTTGTCAGATAGTCGCTGGTAGGCTTACCGGGTCTGATACCCGGAATAAATCCGCCCTGTCTTTTCATGTTATCCGCAATCTCCATCGGGTTAAAGGTAATGGATGTATAAAAGTATGCAAAGAATATTACCAGTACAATATACACCACCAGACCAATTGAATAAACGAGATGCTCCGGATTACACCAGTAATTGGAGTTAAGTCCCTTGAGGATCTCTCCCCAGAAACCGGTTCCGTTCACATTAAACAGGGAACAGATCACCACTGGAAGCTGCATCAGGGACGACGCAAAGATAACGGGGATAACGCCCGAGGTATTAACCTTAAGCGGAATATTCGTTGTCTGTCCGCCCACCATCTTTCTGCCCTGTACCTTTTTCGCATACTGTACCGGAATCTTGCGCACACCATCATTTAAGACGATAACGAGCACTACCATCAGTACAATGATCGCGATAATAATGATCGCGGCAACCACGCCCTTGGCGATAGACCTTCCGATCACAAACTGCTCAAAGAGCTGTGCGATATCCTGCGGCATACGGGAGAGAATATTGATTGTCAGCACGATGGAAATACCGTTGCCGACGCCGTTCTCCGTAATCCGCTCTCCAATCCACATCAGAAACGCACTGCCTGCCGTAAGCGCCGCTATTACTGTAATGACATTCATCACATTATAGGTTTCAAGCAGACCCTGCCGCCCAAAACCGATCGCCATAACGCCGGACTCAATCAGTGCAAGCGCAACTGTCACATATCTCGTGATGGATGCGATCTTCTTCCGTCCGTCCGCACCGTCCCTCTGCATCTCCTCCAGCTTCGGAATCGCTATCGTCATCAGCTGCATGATGATGGAAGATGTGATGTACGGCGTAATGTTCAGCGCCAGCACGGACATATTCAGGAAAGATCCACCCGTAAAAGCATCAAAGAAATTAAATGCGTCGCCGGTCTGGCTCTCGAACCATCTCGCAAAATAGGTCCTGTCCACACCCGGCACGGGCAGCTGTGACCCGAGACGGATCACAACCAGCATGAGAAACGTGAAGAAAACTTTTCTTCTGATCTCCTTGATCTTAAATGCATTTTTTAAGGTTGTAAACATTAGATCACCTCTGCTGTTCCACCAAGTGCCTCGATTTTCTCCTTTGCGGACGCACTGAAGGCATTTACCTTCACGTCGAGCTTCTTAGTGAGTTCTCCGTTTCCAAGGATCTTCACACCATCACGGGGATTCTTTACGATTCCTTTTTCGATCAACGCATCTACATCAACCGTCGCACCGTTGTCAAATACCTCAAGAACGCTCAGGTTAAGAGCAACGATCTCTTTGGTATTTCTGTTGGTAAAGCCTCTCTTGGGGAGACGTCTGTACAGGGGCATCTGACCACCCTCGAAGCCCGGTCTGGGCGCACCGGAACGAGCCTTCTGACCCTTATGACCCTTACCGGCCGTCTTGCCGTTTCCGGATCCGTGTCCACGACCCCTTCTAAAATTATCGCTGTGCACGGAACCCTTCGCAGGTCTTAAATTCGATAATTCCATCTATCACACCTCCTTTATGCCTCTTCCACTTTGACCATATGTCTTACTCTCTGAATCTGGCCTCTGGTCGCCGCATTGTCAGGCAGTTCCACTGTCTGATTGAGCTTGCGAAGTCCCATAGCCGCTACTGTCGCGCGAGCCTTGGGCACCTGGCCGATTACAGATCTGACTAATGTGATCTTCAACTTTTTATCTGCCATTTTAATACCTCCTGATCTTAGTAAAACTTTGAATCCATGCGGAGAATACCTTCTTTTCGGCATTCTCCAGTGCGAAACACGCTTTTATGTTTCGCACGGTTATGCGCGGATCTCTTCTACGGATTTTCCACGGTTTTTAGCCACTTCCTCAGGAGTCTTTAACTGGCTTAAGCCCATAATCGTAGCTAAGACTACGTTCTGCTTATTGTTGGACCCCAGGGACTTTGTTCGGATATTCTTGATGCCCGCGAGCTCGCAAACTATACGCGCAGGACCTCCCGCGATGATACCGGTACCTTCCGGAGCCCGTTTCAGTAAAACGGATGCAGAGCCGAATTTTCCGACAAAATCATGTGTGATACTGTTCTTTTCATCCAGCGCAACGCAAACCAGATTCTTGATCGCATCTTCCTTGCCTTTGCGAATCGCTTCAGGGATTTCAGTCGCTTTACCGAGGCCTGCGCCAACATGGCCGTTACCGTCGCCGACTACCACAAGCGCCGTGAAACGCATGTTACGACCACCCTTGACAACCTTGGTTACACGCTTGATTGTCACAACTTTCTCAGTGAGTTCTAACTGACTTACGTCAATGATTGTACGTCTCATGTGATCTTCTTTCTCCCTTCCTAGAATTCTAAGCCAGCTTCTCTGGCTGCGTCCGCTAATGCTGCAATCTTACCCTGGTATATGAAACCGCCTCTGTCAAATACAACGGTCTTAATGCCTTTCTCAATTGCTCTCTTAGCGATCACTGTTCCTACATATGCTGCCGCCTCAATGTCATTGGTCTTCTTAAGCTCACCGCCCACGCTCTTCTCCAGAGTAGATGCAGCGACTAAAGTATTTCCCACCGTATCGTCAATAATTTGAGCATACATATGATTATTGCTTCTGAACACAGCCAGACGCGGTCTCTCAGCGGTGCCGCTGAAACGGTTACGCATTCTGTTATGTTTCTTTACGCGAACTTTTTGTCTCGATTCTTTCTTAACCATTTCCATACTCTCCTTATCTGTTATTTCTTACCGGTCTTACCAACTTTACGTCTGATCGTTTCATCAGCATACTTGATGCCCTTGCCCTTATAAGGTTCAGGACGTCTCTTGTCTCTGATTTCAGCCGCAAACTGACCTACTTTTTCTTTATCGATGCCCTTGACGATGATCAGATTCTGTCCATCCACAACTGTCTCGATGCCCTCAGGGTCTGTCATCTCTACGGGGTGGGAGTATCCTAAGTTGAGCGTCAGCTTCTTGCCGGATTTAGCTGCCCTGTAACCAACGCCGTTTACCTCCAGCTTCTTCTCGAAGCCGTCTGTCACACCGACTACCATGTTATGAATCAGTGTTCTTGTCAAGCCATGGAAGGATTTCATCTTTTTCAGATCGTTAGGTCTGGAAACCAGAACCTGATCACCTTCCACCTTAATTTCCATCTCTACGGGAAGCATTCTCTCAAGCGTTCCCTTGGGACCTTTTACAGTCACTTTATTATTTTCTGCAACCTCCACAGTCACACCTGCGGGGATCGCGATTGGCATTCTTCCTATACGTGACATGCCCGTACCTCCTGTTTTATTTGCTAAATTATCATTTGCTTCCGAGGTCGCAAAGCGAACTCGCAAGCAAAACGCAGTTCCGCTTTGTTACCAGACGAAAGCTAATACCTCGCCGCCCACCTGAAGCTCTCTTGCCTTTTTATCGGTCACAACACCCTGGTTTGTGGAAATAATCGCCACACCAAGACCCCCGAGTACTCTGGGCAGATTTTCCTTACCCGCATACACACGCAGACCAGGCTTGGAAATTCTCTTAATGCCGGAAATGATCTTATCGTTCTTGTCCTCTCCATACTTTAAGGTAATATGGATGTTCTTGAAGCTGCCGTTCTCGATCACATCAAATTTTCTGATATACCCTTCCTCTAAGAGAATCTGCGCGATAGCCAGCTTCATCTTGGATGAGGGCACATCTACTGTATCATGCTTTGCAGTGTTTGCGTTACGGATTCTTGTAAGCATATCTGCAATCGGATCGCTCATTGTCATGATTTTTCCTCCTAATCCTAATTTTCCAAAAATTCTTTTCGCCACCCGAGTTTGCTTTGCAAACTCGCAAGCCAAACATAGTATTTCTTAGGCGGCGTTTTCCAGTCGCCTTAGAAATTCTTTTGGCTTTTACCAGCTGGCTTTCTTAACGCCGGGAATCTGTCCCTTATATGCTAACTCACGGAAGCAGATTCTGCAGATTCCGTACTTTCTCAAATAAGCATGTGGACGACCACAGATTTTGCAGCGGTTATACGCTCTCACAGCGAATTTCGGTTTGCGCTGCTGTTTGATCTTCATTGCTGTCTTAGCCATGAAATTACCTCCTTCTATTTGGCGAATGGCATATTAAATAATCTCAACAACTCACGGGCTTCTTCATCCGTCTTGGCTGTGGTAACGACGATAACATCCATACCTCTCACCTTATCAACCTTATCGTACTCGATTTCAGGGAAAATGATCTGCTCCTTGATACCGAGCGCGTAGTTGCCTCTGCCATCGAAGGAATTAGCGCTCACGCCTCTGAAGTCACGCACGCGGGGAAGAGCCAGATTTACAAGTCTGTCCAAAAACTCATACATCTTGTCGCCGCGAAGCGTAGTCTTACAGCCAATTGACTGTCCCTCTCTGATCTTGAAGTTTGCGATGGAGTGCTTTGCCTTTGTGATAATCGCCTTCTGACCGGTAATGGTCTCCATATCACTCACAGCCGACTCCAGCACCTTCGCGTTCTCCTTCGCTTCACCGACGCCCATGTTGATCACGATCTTGTCAAGCTTCGGAACTTCCATGACATTTTTATATCCAAACTTTTTGATCATAGCATCTACGATCTCGTTCTTATACATTTCCTTAAGTCTGCTACTCACGCTTATGGATCTCCTTTCAAAAATATTTTTTCTCCTTTAAATCAGGACTGCGCCTTCACAAGGCGTTTAGTCTACGATATCGCCTGTGGACTTGGCGAAACGTACTTTCTTGCCATTCTCGATCTTAAAACCGATTCTGGTCGCCTTGCCCTTGTGCACATACATCACATTGGAAGCGTCAATGGGAGCTTCCTTCTGAACGATACCGCCGTTCTGATTCGCTACTGAAGGCTTCTCATGCTTGGTAATCTTGTTAATGCCTTCCACAAGAACTTTGTTGTTCTTTCTGTCTACGGAAATAACCTTGCCTTCTTTGTCTTTATCCTTGCCGGCGATCACCTTAACGGTATCACCCTTCTTAATCTTAAACGTTGACATACCGGCACCTCCTATAATACTTCCGGAGCCAGTGAAACAATTTTCATAAACTGTTTATCACGAAGCTCTCTTGCTACTGGTCCAAAAATACGGGTTCCTCTGGGAGTCTTATCATCTTTGATGATAACAGCAGCATTTTCGTCAAATCTGATGTAAGATCCATCCTTACGTCTTGCACCCTTCACGGTGCGCACAACGACAGCCTTCACGACATCGCCTTTTTTTACAACGCCGCCTGGTGTTGCATCTTTAACCGTAGCAACGATCGTATCACCAATGCGCGCATATCTTCTTGTAGATCCGCCCATAACCCTGATGCACAACAGTTCTTTCGCACCGGTGTTATCAGCAACCTTCAATCTGCTTTCCTGTTGAATCATGCTATCTTCTCCTTCCGAAAAAAATCACTTAACTTTCTCAACGATTTCTACAAGTCTCCATCTCTTATCCTTGGACAGAGGTCTGGTCTCCATTACCTTTACGGTATCGCCGATGCTGCACTCATTGTTCTCGTCGTGCGCCTTTAACTTGTAAGTCTTCTTTACAATCTTTTTGTAAAGCGGATGCTTTACGTGATCTTCTATCGCAACTACAATGGTCTTATCCATCTTATTGCTTGTAACCTTGCCGGTACGAGTTTTTCTCAGATTTCTTTCCACGATTGATATCTCTCCTTCCTCTGATTTCGCTATTGCGAAATCGATAAGAATCGCTTCGCAATTCTTACGCTCTCGCCATATTATACTGTCTTAGCCTTCTGCGTGATCACCGTTTGGATTCTGGCGATATTCCTTCTCACTTCTTTGATCCGCGCCGTATTGTCCAACTGGTTCGTTGCGTTCTGGAATCTCAAATTGAAAAGTTCTTTCTTGGCATCTACAAGCTCCTGTGCTAATTCAGCATCTGATTTTTTATTTAAATCTTCCACATATTTATTAGTTTTCATTTGCTACACCGCCTTCCAAGTCTGCTTTAGAAACGATTTTACATTTGCAGGGAAGTTTATGGGTTGCAAGACGCAGCGCTTCTTTTGCCACATCCTCAGTCACTCCGGCGATCTCGAACATCACGCGGCCGGGCTTAACAACTGCTACCCAGTACTCCAAAGTTCCCTTACCGGAACCCATACGCGTCTCTGCCGGCTTCGCAGTAACGGGCTTATCCGGGAAAATCTTGATCCACACCTTACCGCCACGCTTGATATATCTTGTCATAGCGATACGTGCCGCCTCTATCTGATTGGACTTAATCCAACAGGGCTCCAAAGCCACGATACCATACTCACCGTAGGTAATCGTGTTGCCGCGGGTCGCTTTACCCGCCATGGAACCACGGAACTGTTTACGACGTTTTACTCTTTTTGGCATTAACATTATTTATCGCTCCCTTCCTTGTCAGATTTAGTCGGAAGTACCTCGCCTTTGTAAATCCATACCTTTACGCCGAGCTTACCGTAAGTGGTATCTGCCTCGGCAAAACCATAGTCAATATCTGCTCTCAATGTCTGCAGCGGAATAGTGCCCTCGCTGTAAAACTCACTGCGCGCAATATCCGCGCCACCGAGACGTCCGGAAACGGCTGCCTTGATACCTTCCGCGCCCGCCTTCATGGTACGACCCATACATGACTTCATTGCGCGTCTGAAAGACACACGGTTCTCAAGCTGCTGTGCGATGTTCTCCGCAACAAGCTGCGCATCCTTGTCTGGTCTCTTGATCTCCTTGATGTCCACAAGAACCTTCTTGCCTGTCATCTTGGAAAGTTCTTTCTTGGTCACCTCGATCTCTGCACCGCCCTTACCGATTACAACGCCGGGCTTTGCCGTGTAGATGATAACCTTCACTCTGTCGGACGCTCTCTCGATCTCAATCTTAGAGATGCCTGCACTGTATAACTTCTTCTTTAAATATTCTCTGATATTGTAATCTTCTACTAAAAAGTCAGCAAACTCTCCGTCAGCGTACCACTTGGAATCCCAATCCTTGATGATACCGACTCTCAATCCGTGCGGATTAACTTTCTGTCCCATGTTGTTCTCCTTCCTAATCTGATCCTATCTTGCATCGAGAACGATCGTGATATGACTCATTCTCTTCTCAATCCTGTAAGCCCTGCCCTGTGCTCTGGGCTGAATCCGCTTCATGGTAGGTCCTTTATTTGCATAGCACTCCGCTATATAAAGATTTTCCGGATTCGGATACTTTGTAGGGTCCTGACTGTATTTGTACTCGGCGTTTGCGATCGCCGACTCCAGCAGCTTCTTGATGATGCTGGATGCATATCTAGGATTATATGCAAGGATTCCGAGCGCTGTCTCGACATCCTTCCCCCTGATCGCATCTAACACGAAACAAGCTTTCTGTACAGACACACGCGCGTAAGACAGCTTCGCTGAAGGTCTGACATCCTTGTTCGCGTTTCTCTCTCTCTTTATCTGGGATCTATGTCCTTTAGCCATAGATTGAAGCCTCCTTTCAAATTAGCGAACTTTGGACTTTCTCTCGTCCTTATCATGTCCTCTATAAGTTCTGGTCGCTACGAACTCACCGAGTTTGTGTCCAACCATATCCTCTGTAACATATACCGGCACGTGCTTTCTTCCGTCATGCACCGCGAAGGTGTGTCCTACGAAAGAAGGGAAAATCGTAGACCGGCGGGACCAGGTCTTGATAACCTGCTTCTGTCCCGACGCATTCATAGCATCTACTTTTTTCAGTAAGCTCGCATCCGCAAACGGTCCTTTTTTCAATGATCTTGCCATGATCTATCCTCCTATATTATTTCTATTTTATCTCAATCCCGGAAGAATTGCTGTCCTTTGCAATTCTTCCAACCGAAGCTATAGAATTTCTTAGGCGGCGTCTTCTGGCGCCTTAGAAATTCTCTTCGGTTTGCTATTTGATGGCTCTGCCGTCTCTTCTTCTCACAATCAGCTTATTGGAAGCTTTCTTTTTCTTACGGGTCTTAAGACCGAGCGCCGGTTTACCCCAAGGTGTACACGGACCCGGGCGTCCGATCGGAGCGCGTCCCTCACCGCCGCCATGCGGGTGATCGTTCGGGTTCATAACGGAACCACGGACTGTAGGGCGAACGCCCATGTGACGCTTACGACCCGCCTTACCGATCTTAATCAGGTTGTGGTCGGTGTTGCCAACCGTGCCGATGGATGCTCTGCATACCAACGGAACCATTCTCATTTCGCCGGAGGGAAGTCTCAATGTCGCATACTTGCCTTCCTTAGCCATCAGCTGCGCACTGTTGCCCGCGGAGCGGACCAGCTGACCGCCCTTGCCGGGATACAGCTCAATGTTGTGTACCAGTGTACCTACCGGAATCTCAGACAGGGGTAAGCAGTTGCCCACTCTGATTTCTGCCTCAGGTCCGTTCATAACTTTCATGCCGTCCTTCAATCCATCCGGTGCGAGGATGTATGCCTTCTCACCATCCTCATAGCAGATCAGCGCGATGTTTGCCGTTCTGTTGGGATCGTACTCGATACCGATCACCTTTGCGCTGATGCCGTCCTTATTCCTCTTAAAATCAACGTTTCTGTATAATCTTCTGTTTCCGCCGCCATGGTGTCTCACCGTGATCTTACCCTGGTTATTACGGCCTGCATTCTTCTTAAGGGATGTGCAGAGCGCTTTCTCAGGAGTTTTCTTCGTGATCTCGCTGAAATCAGAACCGGTCATGTTACGTCTCGACGGTGTATATGGGTTATATGTCTTGATTGCCATGATCTCTTATCTCCTTTTCTTAATACTTTCATATACCAAACCAAAGCTGTAGAATTTCTTAGGCGGCGTTTCCCAGACGCCTTAGAAATTCTCTTCGGTTTTTTAGAGTCCTGCAAAAATCTCGATATCCTTGCTGTCCTCGGTAAGCTGTACGATCGCTTTCTTGGTCTTGGCGGTCTTGCCGTAAACCATGCCGCGTCTCTTTGTCTTGCCCACCTGATTCATGGTGTTAACCTTAGCCACCTTCGCGCCTTCGAACATCTTCTCCACAGCTTCTTTGATCTGTGTCTTGTTTGCCTCCGGATGAACTAAGAAGGTGTACTTCTTGTCTCCCATACCCGCCATACTCTTCTCGGTAATCACAGGTTTGAGGATCACATCATAATACTGAATCGCTGCCATTATGCAAACACCTCCTCGATCTTAGCTACTGCATCCTTGGTGAGCACCAGTGTATCGCCCTTAAGGATGTCATACACGTTGATATTCTCAGCCACCGCCGTGTTGACTGTGGGAAGGTTTCTCGCGGAAAGAATCACGGTCTCATCCTGCCCGCCGATCACTACCATCGCCTTCTCCACTTTTAAGTTATCCATAACTTTCTTGAAATCTTTTGTCTTGATCGCGTCAAACTTCAACTCATCAAGTACGATCAGTTTGTTGTCCTGCACTCTGCTTGTCAGAACCGATTTGAGCGCTGCCCTCTTCTCCTTCTTGTTCAATTTGAAGGAATAATCTCTGGGCGTGGGAGCAAACACAACGCCGCCGCCTTTCCACTGGGGCGCTCTGGTCGAACCCTGTCTCGCATGACCCGTGCCCTTCTGTCTCCAGGGCTTTCTGCCGCCGCCGGAAACCTCCGAACGGGTCTTTGCCTTCTGCGTGCCCTGACGCTTATTCGCAAGATTCTGAACGACTGCCATGTGCACAAGATGTTCATTGATCTCGACACCAAACACCGCATCGTTTAAGTCCATCTTGCCGACTTCTTTGCCTTCCATATTGTAAACAGATACGTTTGCCATCTGAATGGTCCTCCTTTCATCTGTGGCTTAGCCACTATTTCGCATCGACCTTAGTTGTCTCTTTGATGGTTACTAAGGCTTTTCTGGGACCGGGCACCGCGCCCTTTACCAGAATGAGGTTCTTGTCCGCGTCAACTCTCACTACCGTGAGGTTCTGTACCGTAACTTTAACGCAGCCCATGTGCCCCGGCATCCCTTTGCCCTTAAACACTCTGCTGGGTGAGGAGCAGGCACCGTTTGAACCCTGATGGCGATGGAATTTAGAACCGTGTGTCATAGGTCCTCTGTGCTGGCCGTGTCTCTTGATCGCGCCCTGGAATCCCTTACCTTTGGAGATTGCCGTCGCATCCACTCTGTCGCCAGCTTCAAAAATATCCGCCTTGATCTCGCTGCCGAGCGTGTACTCGTCCGCGTTCTCAAACTTAAACTCTCTGATAAATCTCTTGCAGGAAACGCCTGCCTTATCAAAATGACCCTTCTGTGCCTTGTTTACGCCGTGGCGGTGAATCACTTCCTTATTGCCGCCCTTGTCTTTGTTGACAATCTTTTCCTTCTTGTCCACAAAGCCTACCTGCACCGCGCTGTAACCGTCGTTCTCCACGGTTTTGATCTGCGTCACCGCACAGGGACCTGCCTGAAGTACGGTAACCGGCGTCAGTGTACCGTCTTCGTTGAAGATCTGAGTCATTCCGACTTTAGTTGCCAAAATCGCTTTTTTCATTTTTCTTTTACCTCCTGTTGTTCTACAGCGGACCCGATGGGGGTCATCCTAGTAGGGGTCTTATTTGTTCTTCATCTTGATGTCGATATAAACACCCGCAGGCATCTCCAGTCTCTGGAGCGCATCCACCGTCTTGGGGGTGGGGGTGATGATATCAATGAGCCTCTTGTGGGTTCTCTGCTCGAACTGTTCTCTGGAATCCTTGTACTTGTGAACCGCACGCAGGATCGTGATGACTTCCTTCTTAGTAGGAAGGGGCACGGGACCGCTCACCTGCGATCCGTTTTTCTTAACAGTTTCGATGATTTTCTTCGCCGATGCATCAACCAGCTGATGATCATAGGCTTTCAGGGTGATTCTCATTACTTGACTTGCCATAAAAAAAGTCGCCTCCTTTTCGCACTTTTAATGAATAAGTACGACAAGCGGTGACTGTACACTCTCCCGTGTGTGTCCTGATTATTTTCACATCGAACTACTACACGTCGTTTCCGGCTGACCGGACATTTTGTCTGTACAGTGACTTGTCGTCAGTTTCCTAACTTGACATTCGCTCCACGGAAAACCTGCCACGTGGGCAGCAACCTCACGCTTCATAGCTATCATGCCACAGCACAAACTAGTATATATGAAGTTTTTGGGAATTGCAAGAGAAATTTTGCTTTTTTTTATTTTTTCAGTACAGCTTCTCTACCACGGCTCTCGAGGTCCTCTTATTGTTTTCCGCGGACACCTGTTTATTTCGAGTATAGTACTCATGAAACAGCACGTCAATCACATAGAGCTGACTCAGCTTTGTTCCCATGGCGCCCCCGTCCAGCGGACCCTCATTGGAGCCGCAGATCAAAAGAACGTCCGTGTAGTTTGTCAGCGGCGATTTGATGAAATGGGTTATGCCTATCACCTTCGCTCCCACATTCTTTGCGATCTCCGCCACATACACATTGTCCTTAGTCGCACCCGAATAGGAGATGATAAAGAACAGATCTCCGGGACCTGCCATGGAAGCAGTCATTGCCTGCATATGGGGGTCATCAATAGAATTTACCTTATTACAGATTCTCATAAATTTATTTCTGGCCTCTTTGGCAGTCAGCAGTGAATCCCCAATCCCAAAAAAGTATATATTTTCTGCCTCCTCCATCATCAGCAGCGTCTTTCTGACCGCCTCCTGCTCTATCAGCATTCTGGTTTCCTTCAACACGCCGATATGCTTGTGCAGTATCTTATCCAGCGTATAGTCCATGGAGTCTATCTTGAAGTTTTCCGTCTCCGTCTCGGAAATCTCATCCGTCGATACGCTGAAGGACAATTTCATCTTAAAATCCTGGTATCCCTGCGCGCCCACACTTCTACAGAACCGATACACACTTGCATCCGCCACACCGCTCGCCTCCGCTAGGTCTGTAATAGACATGAACAGTACCTGGTTCACATTCCCGATCACAAAATCAGCTATCTTTTTCTCCGTCTTCGTAAGCTGGTTATAGTTCAATTGAATATCCTGCAGTAAGTTAGTCGTATTTACCATCGGCATCCCTCTCTTCTGGCTGAAAATAGCATGGTTACCCATGCTACTTTCAGCCATTTTCCTAGCAGTATTTCTGAATCGTTTCCGCGATCATATCCGCAGTCTCTTTGCAGATCGCCAGATCCGCTTCCGCCAGATCCGCTAACGGCGCTTTCACGCCACCCACATCAGGTCCGCCCTGCAGACGGATGATCTCTTTGATCACAGCATACATATTGCCGTGGGCAGAACACATCTTATAGATGATCCTGCACGCCGCATTCTGGACTTCCCTTGCCTCCTCCATCTTTCTCTCGGAAAAGAGCGCAAAAATCTTCAGATACAGTTCCGGCATTGCGCCGTAAGTACCGCCGATACCCCCGACAGCGCCCATAGCAAGCCCGGAGATCAGCTGTTCATCCGGTCCGTTAAACACAATAACTCCCTCGTCTCTGAAAAGCTGGATATCCTGTACCGGCATGGAAGAATTTTTCACACCGATCACTCTCGGATTCTTTTTCATTTCGCGCAGCAGACTGAGTGTCAGGGAAGTGCCTGCCAGCTGTGGTATATTATAAATGATAAAATCCGTATTCGGAGCCGCGTCGGAAATATCGTTCCAATATTTTGCAATGGCGTGCTCCGGCAGATGGAAATAAATCGGCGGTATCGACGCAATGGCATCTACCCCGAGACTTTCCGCGTGCGCCGCCAGTTCCCGGCTGTCCTCGGTATTGTTGCACGCCACATGGGCGATGATCACCAGTTTCCCTCCGGCAGCTTCCATCACAGCCTCCAGCGTTTTCTTTCTGTCCTCTTTGCTCAGATAGATACATTCTCCGGAAGAGCCGCCCACATAGAGCCCCTGCACTCCCTTATCCATCAAATACTTCGTAAGCGCCTTCGTTCTGTCGGCTGAAACCTTTCCGTTCTCATCATAGCACGCATACAGCGCCGGGAAAATTCCCCGAAAAATTTTTTTGTCCATTTTCACATCATCCTTTCTCGATACCTAACTCAGACCATTGCAAGTTTCTGTATTCGTAGCACAGGTAGCTTTGATCAGCCCTTGACCGCACCCATCGTAATACCCTGGGTAAAGTACCTCTGGAAAAGCAGGAATACGATGATAATCGGGACGGATGCCAAGGCCGCGCCCGCCATCAGCATGCCCATATCCACGGAAGTTTCCGCCTGTAAGGTAGCAATTCCCAGAGGAATCGTGTAGTTTACATTGCTGCTCACCATAACCAACTGCATAAAATAATCATTCCACGAATTGATAAAAGTGAAAATTGCCAGCGCGCCCACACCAGGCTTTACCATCGGAAATACAATCGTCGCAAAGGTATTCCATTCCCCCGCACCGTCGATACGCGCAGCTTCCAGAATCTCTCCGGGAATGCCTTCCGAGAACTGCTTCATCAAAAACACGCCGAAGGGCCATCCTACCGTCGGGAATATGATCGCCCAGATAGTATTGTAGAGACCGATTGCCGACATTTCCTTAAGCAGCGGGATCAACACTACCTGTTTCGGCAGCGCCATAGCGCATATGATCAGACCGAATAAAATACTGCGTCCGCGAAAACGTTTCTTCGCCAGTGCATATCCCGCCATCGTAGCGGTAAAACAGGTAAGTAGCATTGCCGATACCGCCATGAAAATCGTATTCAGCAGCCACCTGAAAACCGCCGGAACGGTAGGTCCCGTAGCAATCGTAATACTTTCACCGCTGGAACTAAAAAACTTGCTGAGCGGTAGGTGAATCTCCCACATAGGCGCGGAACGCTTATTCATCAGATTGCCAAAGTTCGTCGTCACCCATTCGCTGGGCCACCAGACCGGTTTCTGTGCATAGATATCCACTGCCGGCTTGAACGCACCGGTGATAATCCAATAGAGCGGGAATAAGAAAAGGAGCGCTAAAATCACCAGCACAACAAGTGAAATAACTTTATAAACTTTACTGTTTCCTGTTTTATTTTCCATCGCTTCCCCTCCTCTACTTCTCTTTTGCCAGCCGCATCTGAACAGCCGACAAAATGCCTATGAAGATAGCCAATACGACACCCATTGCATTCGCGTAGCCGAAATGCCCTGACTGTTCGGTAAGCTTAAAGGCTGTATAATAGATGTAGTACATCACCGTCTGTGTTCCGGAACCGCCCTGCGTCAACAACTGAATCAGTGCAAAACACTGGAAGGAGTTAATCGTGGTGATGACCAGTATGTACAGGGTGGTCGGCATAATCTGCGGCCATTTGATCTTCCAGAAAGCCTGCAGATCCGTAGCGCCGTCTACCTGAGCCGCTTCCACTAAGGACGCGTCCACGTTGCCGAGCGCCGACACATACAGTACAATAGGCTGGCCTACCGATGTGGTAAACAGGATCAGGATAATGCACCAGAGAGCATATTTCTCATCCCCCAGCCAGTTAATATTGGCGTCGATGGTACCCGTCGTCTTTAATACGGAATTCAAAATACCCGTATAATTGTCAAAAATCCATTTCCAAACTACCGTTACCGCTACGGAACCGGTGACAACCGGCAGATAAAAAATACATCTGAATGCTGAGAGAACCGGCATTTTCAACTTATAGATGGCAGAGGACACCCACAGGGAGAATGCCGTTACGGCCGGTACGCTCACGAACACAATGACAAACGTATTCCATAACGCATCCAGAAACACCTCGTCCTTGAACAGATCAATAAAGTTCTTTAATCCTATAAAATTGCCGCCGCCCTGCGTATGCATGTTAGAATCCGTCAGACTCAGCCAAATACAAATTACCATCGGAATCACGACAAAGCCTATAAAAAAAATCAGACTGGGCAGCATAAAACTATAACCGGCTATATCTTCTCTGCGCTGTAAAGCATGGCTTCTTTTCTGTACAACTTCCTTACTCAAGAAAATGCGCCCCCTTTCCCCCATTGTCCATAAAAGACGAAACTATTTACATGTTACCCGTTAAAAACGCCCCTCCCACTCCCTGTGGAAGGGGCGCCCTGACTGAACCATCTGTTCAGAACAGTGTGTCGTTTGATTATTCAGCCGCCGCCGCGTTAGCTTCGCCTTCATATTGTGTCAGCGCTTCCGTTACATCCATGCCGGAGCCGATCTTCTGAAGCATGGTCCACCATGCGGTACGCTGTCCTGCCCAACCCGGAGTAACCTGATAATAGTCACCCAGCTGAGACATCAGAACCTGATACTCATTCATGATCTCGTTGTCAGCCCAGATTGCGGATAAATCTGTTCCCTCTGCTGCGGAACGAACTGCGAAGTAGTTGGCCGCCTTCACTGCATCCGCCGTAGCTGCGGAATCAGCCATGTATTTGATAAACTTCTTGGACGCCTCAATACGAGCTGCATCACCGTTGTCAAAGATACCAAAGCCCCAGATACCACCCTGAAGATTAGACTCACCTGTCTCAGAAGGGAAACTCATAAACGCGATCTCATCGCCTGTAACCGTAAGGCCTGCGCCTGTGCCCGCTCCGTTAGGGTCTAACTGCTGCGCGATGTTCCAGCAGAATGCCATCTTTAAAATACCCTGATAGAACTTAGCGATTTCATCGCCACCGGCAAGAGAAGCGTCAAACGCGATACCGTCCATGCTCTTTAACTGTTCCAGCGCCTTCACATTCTCAGGAGAATTCCATGTATAAGCGGTATGAGCCGCATCTGTATAGGAACCGCCATACAGGTTGTTCACCAGTGCGCGGGTTCCCTGGTCTCCGCCCTGCCCTGCGCAGTAAACTGCCGCTACCGTATCACCGTAATGCGCATAGAGAGCTTCTACAGCCTTGATAAAATTTTCGGTTGTCCATGTATGAGTTTCTAAATCCAGATACTGATCAGCGCCCGCTTCCTTGAAAGCGTTCAAGTTAACTGCCATACAGTGCGCCGTCATAACAAGAGGATACTCATACACTTCGCCGCCCGGCGCCGTACATGCGGTAAGCGGCGCTGCCTGAATTTCCGACCTGTCGGTATCATCCAGCATATCGGACAGATCAACCATGTATCCGTTAGCTCCCCAGTTTGCAACCAGACGCTCGGGACCTTCCATAATAAGGTCAGGCGCCTGCCCTGCCGTGATTGCAGTGTTTACTTTGTCATCGCCGTCAGCATAAGCCAAAAACTCTACGTTTACAGTGATACCCGTCTCTGCCGTGAAAGCGTCGGTAAGACCTTTTACCGTAGCTTCGTCTCCCCATTTCCCAATAGGGTAAGTCCAAAGAGTGATCGAGGAAGCCGCATCGGCTCCTCCGGAAGCCTCCTCTGCCGCAGGAGCTTCCTCCGCTGCGGGAGCCTCCTCCGCTGCTGCAGGCTCAGCGGGAGCTTCCTCTGTGGTCTCCGGTTGTGTTTCTTCCGCAGCAGGCGCGTCAGAACCGCCACCGCCGCATGCCACTGTAGAAATGGTCATAGCTCCGATTAAGAGTAACGCTAAAAACTTTTTCATTCATCCCTCTCCTTTCATAGATGCAAAAATCATTGACGTTTGTCTGTAATTAAATTCTACTTTGTGCGGGATGCTTTGTCAACAAAAATTTAAAAAAATTTTCATTTCTTATTTAAAAGCGAAGATTTTTTTATTTTATCCTTGATGGAAAATTTTTTTCATGCTATAATGACCCCAAGAGAATACTATACTATTCGAACAAATTCGAAAGAATGGAGGAAATTATGAGAGCAACTTTATCAGACATTTTAGCTGCCACAAAGAGTTCTATCATCGTATCCTGTCAGGCTCTGCCGGATGAACCCATGTACTGTGAAGAGATGTCCATCATGCCATTTTTTGCCAACGCTGCCAAGCGCGCCGGCAGCAAGTGCATCCGCACCAGCAGCATCCGGGACGTCGTTGCCATCAAGGAAGCCACAGGTCTTCCTGTTATCGGTCTGGTAAAACGCGTGGTGGAAGGCTATGCTTCCTATATTACTCCAACGATGAAAGAGATAGATGAGCTGGTTCAGGTCGAGTCGGACATTGTCGCGCTCGACTGCACCATGAGGGCGCGGGGAGACGGCAGTAGTATCAACGAATTTATCGCGCAGATCAGGGAAAAATATCCTGACATTGTACTGATGGCGGATATCTCCACCGTCGATGAGGGTGTGAACGCCGCCGAATGCGGTGTGGATCTCGTAGGCACGACGCTGAGCGGCTACACGGACTACTCACCCAAGACGGACGGTCCCGATTTTGAACTGGTAGAGAAGCTGGTATCCTCTGTCTCGATTCCCGTCATTGCCGAGGGCAAGATCCACACGCCCGAGCAGGCGAAAAAAATGCTCTCACTCGGCGCGCACGCGGTAGTCGTAGGCGGCGCGATCACCAGACCTCTTGAAATCGCCCAGCGGTTTTATGGCGGCATCAAATAGGAGACGCGATTATGATATATGATAAAATGTCCAATCTCAAATTGTATAAAGGCATGAACAAGAATCTGGATACCGCCATAGATTTCATCACTTCCCACGATCTGAACACGCTGCCCCTCGGCAGGACGATCGTGGATCAGGACAATGTCTTTATCAACGTGATGGAAACCTCCGCCGCATCTGTGGAGGAGCGACAGTATGAGTTTCACAAAAACTACATGGATATTCAGATGGATCTGATCGGGATAGAGAGGGTAGACACCGGAGACAGCGCAAAGGCGGAATACATCAACTATAACGAAGCTGGCGACGTAGGCAATGCGGTGACGGCTGATCTGGGAAGCTGCCTGATTGGAACGGAAAACTTCATCATCTGCATGGCGGGGGAACCCCACAAGCCAAACATTGCAGTCAGTGATGATCTGTTCCTAAAAAAAGCGGTCTGCAAGGTACATATCTAAAGACGAGGAGAAATCATTTATGAAGAATCTTGTGTTCGATATCGGAGGCACTTCCATCAAATACGGTGTCTGTCAGGACAATCAGCTGACCGGCACCGAGGAGACGCCCACCCATGCCCAAAAAGGTGGCGCGCACATACTGGAAACGATCATTTCCCTGATTCGGGCGCAGTCGGATTATGATGCGATCGGCATCAGCACTGCAGGGCAGGTTCACGCGAGAGACGGGTATATTATTTACGCAAATCAGAATATTCCCGATTACACGGGTATCCAATACAAAAAAACGCTGGAGGAGCTGTTCCATGTACCTGTAGCCGTGGAAAACGACGTAAATGCCGCCGCTCTGGGTGAAGCGGTTTACGGCGCAGGACAGGAGTACGACCAGTTCCTGATGCTGACCTACGGAACCGGGATAGGCGGCGCCGTCATCAACGACAGGAAAGTCTTCCACGGTTCCAGCTATTCCGCCAGCGAGTTTGGCGCCATCATCACGCACAGCGACGCACGGCTCTCAGGCAGCGATTACTTTGACGGATGCTACGAAAAATACGCGTCCACCACCGGGCTGTTACAGATGATAAAATCATACCGCCCGGAGCTCGACACAGGCAGAAAAGTATTTGATGCGCTCGAGGACGATACGGTCAGGCGCATCATTGACCAGTGGGTGGACGAAATCATGCTGGGACTCGCAACACTGACCCACGTTTACAATCCCTCCTGCATCCTTCTCGGAGGCGGCATCATGTCCCAGCCGCTGATCATGCAGAAGATCGAGGAGAAAAAAAGCCGGTTCATCATGCCCAGCTTTTCTCATGTACATATCGCCGCCGCATCGCTCGGCAATTCCGCCGGCATGTGGGGCGCTAACTATTTGGCGTCGCAGTCCGCGACCTGATATCTGCATTATTTTGAAACGAGAAGCTGCGGAATCTTCTCCGCCAGAAACTTTGCAAACGCGCTGTGCGCCTGTAAGCTCAAGTGCATAAAATCATAGGGATTCATCTCCACTCCCGGAATCTGTCCGGCATCTAAATAGTGACATCCCAGATTCTTTGCCACCTGCTCATACAAGGGCGCCAGCGCGCGGCTTTTCTCCACACAGCCATCCCCCATCTCGCCGTAAACATCCGAATCTCTATAGCCCGGTTCGATCGCGGGCGGTGTGATCAGCAGGATATCCGGCACGCCATCCCGGAAGGCGATCTTAGAATCCGTGGCTTTCTGTACCAGCCTCTCCATTCCCTTGCTCACATTCTCAGGCGTACAGGAAAAACGCTGCTTCACATCATTGGTCCCCAGCATGATCAGCAACAGATCCACCGGCTTATGCGTCATGAGACACGGATACAGATAGTGAAACCCGCACAATCCCTCAAACAGCGGATCTTCCAGACATGCCGTTCTCCCTTCCAGACCTTCCTCCACCACATGATAGCCCTCTCCCAGATGCTTCGCCAGAAGGCAGGTCCATCTCTCTTCCTCCGTAAAGCGGTCGATCGTCTCTGCGTTGTAGCCGTAAGTGTTAGAATCCCCAAAACATACAATTTTTTTCATAAGCGCTTCCCTCCATGTCATTAATTATACTATACGCCTGCCCTGTTGTGCAAACACATGAAATATGCTATCCTATGGAAAAAGATTTCGCGGGAAAGGGTATGTCATCATGTGGATCGCAGACAACTGGAAAGACTATGAAGTGATAGACTGTTCAAAGGGAGAAAAGCTGGAACGGTGGGGAAAATATATCCTCGTTCGCCCCGATCCGCAGGTGATATGGGATACGCCGAAAAAGAATGAATGCTGGAAAAATAGAAACGGTCATTACCACCGAAGCGCTAAGGGCGGCGGGGAGTGGGAATTCTTTGACCTGCCGCAGGAGTGGAGCATCCGCTACAGAGAGCTGACCTTCCGCTTAAAGCCGTTCAGCTTCAAGCACACGGGGCTTTTTCCGGAACAGGCAGTGAATTGGGATTGGTTTTCTTCTATAATAAAGACAGCAAAGGCACAGGAACCGAACCGCCAGATCAAAGTCCTGAATCTTTTCGCCTACACGGGCGGCGCGACCCTTGCCGCCGCAGCAGCCGGCGCGGCCGTCACCCATGTGGACGCCTCCAAGGGCATGGTCACCTGGGCGAAAGAAAACGCCGCCGCTTCGGGACTTTCCGATGCGCCCATCCGCTGGCTGGTGGACGACTGTGTGAAGTTCGTGGAACGGGAAATCCGCCGCGGGAATGCCTACGACGGTATCATCATGGACCCGCCCTCCTACGGACGCGGTCCCAAAGGCGAAATCTGGAAGATCGAAGAAAATGTTTTTCCCTTGATCGAGCTTGCCGCTAAACTGCTGTCAAAGGACGCCCTGTTTTTTCTCGTCAACTCCTACACCACAGGACTGCAGCCCGCAGTGCTCACTTATATGATACACACTGCCCTTGTGCCTACCTTCGGCGGGCAGGTAGAGTCCTCGGAAATCGGACTGCCCGTCTCGTCAAACGGGCTCGTGCTTCCATGCGGCGCTTCTGGCAGATGGTTTACATAATTCTTGCCGCCTTCGTGATTCCAAACAGAACCAGCAGATGCACCGGGTAAAATCCATAATAAAATGCTTTCGGAAACTGCCGCCCCTTTTCTCCGTTATAGAGAAAAATCAGCAGGAAGGCGAGCAGACCGTACATCTCCCGCAGGGAAAACCGAAACAGGTAGTCCGCCGAATAAATGCCCATATAACGGATCAGATTAGAAGCCCATGTGCCGAACAGCATGACCAGCCCTGCCGCCAAAAACTGAATACCCGCGTCTTTTCCCCTCGTCCAATACATGACAAAAATCAGAAGAACCCCCATAAACCGATAATCCGTGGAACAGAAAAACGCCACAAGGCAGCCGGCAGACAACACCAGGTAACGTCCCGCCCACGCCAAAACACTCCTGTAACGAGAGAGATAATCCCACAGCGTCAGTACAAGCACACCCAGAAGCAATGTCCAATATACATTCTGTCCGTTCCAGTCAGACACAGTCCCCGACATAGCCAGATCAAACGGAATCTCCGAGAGCAGCGCAAACAGAAAGAGCCGCAGCAGGAACCGCACCCTGCTCCTCGTATAAAAAAAGCCCTCCACAATTAAAAAAGTGAAAAGCACGAAAGAAATTCTTCCCACAGCCCTTCCCGCGCGGTAAATCGACTCAAACCGCGAGTCCCATCTGCCGTTCACCGAATGCTGATTCATATAATTCAAAAAGACAACCGCAAAAAAGTGATCGACGAACATAGTAACATACGCTATGTTTTTCAGCACAGCACCGGTCAATATACCCGCCTTTCCGTTCTTCTGCCGTTCTGTCATACATTTTCCCCCGGACTTCCCAAATATTTCTGCAAAAATATAGAGCCTCTGCCGTTTCCCTGTCACAAAGGCTCCTTCTTCTATCATCTCTACGCCATCGCATCCACATTGGCGCCTTCCACCAGCTCCGCCCCCGACTGCCCTGTATCCGGGGACACCGGGATGTCCACGCCTTGAAGTTCCAGCGACACTGCCGGATTCGTCTCCTGCTGGAATGCCTGCTGGCTTACCGCCTGTTTCTCCCGTTCCAGCTTGTTAAACATCGCCTTCAGATATTTCATATCTGCCTCCACGATGTCTTTCATCTCATCCGCGCGATGTTTTTTGCGAAGTTTATCCACATCCTCAGGCGACATCTCCTGTTCCGAAGCGCCCATGTATTCCTTCATAATATCATTGGCGCCGCCAGTCTCCTCCAGCTCCTGCATAAGCCGCTCGTACTCCTCCATCAGCTCCTGCATCCGTTCCAGTTCCTCGTCCTTCAGATTTTCCATGGACTCCTCAAGCTTCTTCATCTGTTCGTCCTCGTTCGACGACGCCCCCTGCTCGACAAGCCCTTTTCCCGTAGCTTTCGCCTTTTCCTCTTCCTCCAGATGCTTTTTCTTTCTGCGGGCAACCCGTTCCATCTTTCTGGCATGGATAATCGCGTGGCGAAGATCGGTCTCGTCGTACTTTCCACTCATCTGCTTTCGGAGAAGAGAAACCACTTCCTCGCGCGCCTTCGTGATCACCCTGCGCGCACCTGTAGAAGTATTGTTCATGGTAATCTGTCTCGAAATCTTCTTATAATTATAATTGAGTTTTTTCTTCTTTTGACTCGCTTTCTGTTTTTGAATCCGAATGGCGTTCGCTGTCTGTCTCGCCGCAATGCCGGCACACTCGTTCTTGATATCCTGCGCCGTTCTCTGTTTATACGGATCGGATGCCGCAGACGCAGTCTTATTCGGATTCGTCCCTATTTTTATGCCCATATCTCTATCCTCCATGACGCTGTCAAAACGGCAAATCCTTTTGCCACAATTCCCCCGAGCTTACCGCCCGCTTTGCGTGACCGATAAGCTGTTATCATATATATCGGACAGAAAGGCTTTTTTGTTTAGGAACTACAGCCGCCGCATCCAACTCTTTTTTCGAAAAACTGCCAGCGAAATCAAGAGCCTGACGATTTCTTCCAGTGAAAGCATCAAATATACCTGCGGAATCGGCAGTTCCCACACAAAAGCTGCCAGAAAGCCGATCGGCACGCCGAACAGCCATGTGCCGATCATATCTATCCACATCACATAGCGCGTCATCCCGCCACTTCTGATAATGCCACCTCCCAGAATCATATTCTGTACCTTTATAGGAGAGATTAGCGCAAAAACCGATAAAATCGAATAGGTCATTCTCTGCACCTGGGGCTCCACATTGTGCAGTGACACATAAGCTCCTCCTAGCCAGACGAGCAGCAGAGACAACGCTGCCGATCCAGCTGCCCCGCATCCCATCAGTTTTTTGGAATCCTTATATGCCGTCTCATAATCTTCTTTTCCTAGATGCCTGCCAATCATAATGCCCGCTGCCTGTGCAACACCGCTCAAAAGTCCAATCATCAGCCCCTGTACCGGTCCCGTCATGGTCATCGCCGCGCAGGGCGCAGTTCCCATTCGCCCGTAAATCACGGCGTACATATTCTCGCCCAGACTCCACATGAACTCGCAGACCAGAATGGGCGCCAGAATCCCCAGATACTGTATCCGCGCTTCCCTCGTCAGCCGAAGCAATACACCCACCCTTCCTCTCTCAAAATAGGAGCGGAAGACCGCATCCCTGCAAAAATAGACCACCGTCACGCCATATGCCGCTGCCTGCGCAATCACGCTTGCCACAGCCGCCCCCCGCACACCCATTGCCGGAAAGCCGCCTCTGCCGAAAATCAGCACATAATTCAGCCCGGTATTCAAAAGCACGGAAAGAAAGCTCGCCACAAGAGGAAGTGCCGCTTTCCCGACGCAGCGCAAAAACACTGTCATAATGGTAGATATTGCCATGATCGGAAACGAAAATGCGTAGATTCGCAGATAAGCGGCTGCTTGCACTCTTACCGTCTCATCCTGGGTGTACAGGGACATGACTCCCTTCGGAAAGAGCGCGCAAACCGCCAAAAAACCGCCCGCGAGCAGAAGAGCGACAAGCAGGTTCAGATAAAAGCTTCTCCCCACGCCCTTCTCGTCCTTCGCTCCCACATACTGCGCCGCCATAATGCCTGCCGCTGCCGCCACTGCCCCCAGAACCACCGTATAAATTGACGCGAACTTACCGCCCAGCCCGATTCCCGCAATGCTCTCACTTCCAAGCTGTCCTATCATAATCTGGTCCACCATGCTGAAGGAAGACTGCAGCAGGGACTGTAGGGTAACCGGCAGCGCAATTCCAATTAAATCGGCGCGAAACTCATTCCCTTTCTTTATCTTCTCCATCTTTATCTCCCATCTCTGCCTCTATAGTATAGTTTTTTCTACGCTTCGCCGCAATGTCCGCAATCCTTATCCGCTCCGCCATAGTTCCTCCGCAAAACCACAATTTTCTTCTACTCTGGAATCAGTGTAATCCCACAACGCAATAAACACAATAGGTTAATCGCGTAACCTCAAACAAAAAAAGAGAGTGCATTTTGGGCACTATTGCCTCAAATGCACTCCCGTCTCCCGCCGATTCTATTTTTCTGCCGGCTTCGCCTTTCTCATTTTCTCTACACTCTGCTCCCAAGTGTCCGGCTCTCTTCTCCTCTGCTTCGGAATCCACTTTTTGAGCGCCTCGTTGAGCGTCCTTTTGTCTAACGGCTTGGTGATAAAATCCTGAAAACCGTTAGATAAAAACATATCTCTGACACCCTCCATAGCATTTGCCGTCAGCGCGATAATAACCGGCTGTGTCCCATTCTCCCCGCATTCACTGCGGATGATCTGTACCGCCTCTATACCGTCCATCTCCGGCATCATATGATCCATAAAAATAATATCATATTTCGTCTGCCTGACACATTCAATGGATTTCGGGCCGCTGTCCGCCTCATCAATCATAAATCCATAAGGGCGCAGGAACCCTCTCGCCACTTTCCGATTGACGAGATTGTCATCCACCACCAGCACTCGACAATCCTCCGCCGAAAAGGGCTCAATTTCATCCTCTTTGCGCAAGCTCTCCCTCGGCACTTCCGTCAGACTCCTACGGTCCACGATCTTTTGCGGGATGTCCAGTATAAAGACCGTGCCTTCCCCGTACACGCTCTCCACCCGAATTGTTCCCTTCATCAGCTCTACCAGATGCCGCGTTATGGAAAGCCCGAGTCCCGTTCCCTCCACACTGCGGTTGCGCTTCGCATCCACCTGACTGAAATTCTCAAATATTTTTGCAAGATCGGCTTCCCTGATGCCGCAGCCGGTATCCCTCACCTCAATATGTAAAAGCTCCGTGTCTGCATCCTCTCCCGGACTGCCGCCGACAGACAGCTTCACATACCCTTCCTTCGTAAATTTCAACCCGTTATTGAGCAGATTAATTAAAATCTGACGGATCCTGCCCTCGTCTCCGTAATACTTGCACGGTATGGACATGTCATACTCGCATTTGAGCAGAATCCCCCGCTTTGACGCCGCGCCATCCATCATATTAATGACTTCATCCGTCACATTCTTAATATGATAGTCAGCATTTACCAGCTCCATCTTCCCCGCCTCTACTTTGGACAGATCTAGAATATCGTTGATCAGCGCCAGCAGGTTTCTGGACGCCGACTTGATATCACAGGCGTAGCTGTACACCTTGCGCCCCTTGCTCTCCTCCATAATAATATCGCTCAATCCCACAATCGCATTCATGGGCGTTCGGATTTCGTGGGACATGTTTGCCAGGAATTCGCTTTTTGCCTCGTTTGCCTGCTCTGCCTGTATTCTGACGCGCTTGATCTCCTCAATATTATTCCGTATCTCCGTCATGTCCAGAATCACGACCACATAACCTTTGACCGCTCCGAACCGATCCGCAATCTGCTCCACACGGCTCTGGTAATAGCGGTCTTTCATGAAAAATTCGTTCTGCTCCGCTTCCCCCAATGCCATTTCCGGGAAATCCTCTATGTCCGCAACGTTCCTTCCGATCACATGACTGCTAAGCCCCGTAAAAATGTCTGCCGCCGCCGGATTATAGTTGACCACCCTTCCCTTTTCATCCAGTGCAATCACACCGTCACTCATACTGTTTAGCAGCGTCCCTGACGCAAGGCTTCCGAAATCGTAAACTTTCCTGCTCCACACGAGAATCACCACACACGAAAGCACCAGCCCCAGCACCACCGGCGTAAAATCATAGGGTTGTGTCAGCTTCGTGACATATGTGTAGAGTGCAATGATCGGCAGCAGCGAAAGCCCCAGAATCAGCCCATACTTCCGATCCACCGAGTCCTCGCCCTTTCTGGCGCAGGCGCGGATCAGCACGCGCAGGGACATGGCGTAGGGAATGAGGGTGGCGCAGACTATAAAAACCGCAAATCCCGGTCCATACTCCAGATACAGGTAGGAATTTCCCCCCGCCGTGGTCTGCCATCCAACCTGCCTGTAAAAAATACCATGATAGTCACAGGTCAGAATCAGCAGGAGAATGCCCCCGTCAATGATTCCCAAAAGCTTCAGCCGCCTAAGCGGCGCCTCCTCAAAGCAGTAAATATAAATAAAATAGCAATAGCAGATAGGTATCGTCATAGTCCCCAGATGCTGCATCTTTACCGCTACCATTGCCGCCTCCATCGTCGGCGACGTCAGTTCCAGCAGATACCCGATATTCAGGATCAGGGCGCCCACCAGAAAATACTCCATCATTTTCTGCTCCCTGCTGCCGTCCCCGTTTAGCAGAAGCGCCAGCGCGAAGAAAATCGACCCTATCCCTATGACCTGCAGTCCTATAAAGGCAATACCCATAACCGTCTCTCCTATCTTGCACCTTTGTCATAAATAACGCCGAGCGCCCTCGGAGAATGATTCTTCCTGCCGAAGAACACAAGCATCAGAAGCGTCAGCACATAGGGCAGCACCATAACCAGATCCTGATAGCTGCTGGGCATTTCCAAAAGCTTCACCAGCTCATATCCGCCCGATCTCGCAAAACCGAAAAGAAGGCATGCCCCCAGCGTAGGAAGAATCTTCCAGTTGCCAAAAATCAATGCCGCAATTGCCAGATATCCGTATCCCGAGTAGATATTCGAAGAGAAATTCGCGGAGATGGAGTAGGCAAAGCAGATGCCCCCAAGTCCCGAGAGCGCCCCGGAAACCATGACCGCAGCCAAACGTACCTTCCCCACTTCAATGCCCGCCGCATCCACTGCGTGAGGATTATCCCCGCAGGCTCTCAGATGCAGACCAAAAGGTGTCTTATAGAGAACATACCAGGCGATAAAGGCAATCAGCGCAATCACAGGCTCAAAGGGGTAGAGATTGGTAAAGACCGCCCCCAGCACGGGAACCGACGAGATTCCCGGCACAGTCACGCGTGCCGACACACCAAGCACAAACTTGTTGGAAGCCGCCTGAAAAATACTGGCGTTGATCTGCTTTGTCATAAACTCTGTCAAAGACATAGCCAGAATATTGATGACCACGCCGCTGATGACCTGATTCGCCTTAAAACGGATACACAGCATCGCATGAAGCAGTGAAAAAAGCATACCGCCGAGAAAAGCAAACACCATCGCCAGATAAAAGGGTACCGGCGAATCACCCGCAAAGCGGGGCGCTATGCAGACCGCAAAAAGCGCGCCGCAGAAAGCGCCGAAACCCTGTAGCCCTTCTATCGCAAGATTCGTCACACCGCTGCGCTCACAGTATATACCGCCGATCGCCATGATAAACAGCGGAAGTGCAAAGGATAAACCGTCAATTATGATCGTATTCATATCATCTCTTCTCCTTCCGTCTGTCTAATCGTTCCCTCACATAGGCGCCGCAGGCACTGATTAACAGAATGATTCCCGTGAGTGCCGACGCCATCTCCGCCTGCACGCCCGCCGTGGAACTCATGTAGGTACTCCCCTTGGAAATCACGGTGATAAGGAAGGAAGAAAAAATAATGCCTATCGGAGAGCTGTTCCCAAGCAAAGCCACCGCAATCGCGTCATATCCCGTGCTCGCAAGCACTCTCGGCTGCATAGAGGAAAAATATCCCAGATAATAAGTCACTCCCGCAAGACCTGCCGCACCGCCCGACAGCATCATCGCAAGCACTCTCGTCCGTCCCACGCGGATGCCGGCGTACTCCGCCGCCCGGCTGCCACTCCCCACTGCCTTGATCTCAAATCCCAGTGTCGTCTTCCCAAGCAGAAAGACCGTGGCCGCAACTGCTATAGCCGCCACAACAATCCCCAGCGGAATATCCATCTTGTAATCGCCCACCGTCACGTCCACAAGCGTCAGCCTTGCAGCCGCGCCGATATTTTTGGACTGCCTCGACACCGGATCTACAAAAAATACATTGATAAAGAAACTGACCACATACTGCACTATGTAATTGCACATAATGGTGGACACCACCTCATTGATATTGAACCGATGCCGCAGAAAACCGACCAGTCCGCCCACAAGAGCCCCCACCGTCAGTCCGATCAGAATGACAAGCGGCTTCGCCAGCACAGCGGGCAGCTCGGAATAGCCTACCAGAACCGTAGCCACAAATGCTGCCGCCAGCATCTGTCCCGAGACACCGATATTGAACAGCCCGGCTTTCAATGCAATCAGAACCGAGAGCGATGCCAGAAGCATCGGCGTGAGCGCATTCAAAAAACTGGTAAAATCCGTAATCATCCCCTTGTGCCCTGCGTAGGATGCCTTCGGCGCAAGTCCCGATCCCTGCAGCAGATTATAATATGCCAGAAACGGATTCTTCCCGAGCATCGCTATCACCACAATTCCCAGAATCAGACTTAAGAAAACCGTAAAAAACGGTATCCAATCATGCTTTTTCATGGCGACCTCCCACTCCCATCATAAACTCCCCGACCTCTCCGGGTGTCAGCGTTTTTGCATCGGCGATCTTCTCTATCTTCCCATTGTAAATAACGCCGATTGTATCAGCAAGATTCATCACCTCATCCAGTTCCAGTGAAATCAGCAGGACAGCCTTGCCCCTACTTCGCTGCTCCACAATCTGCCGGTGAATTTTCTCGATAGCCCCGATATCCAGTCCTCTGGTAGGCTGAACGAAAATCAGAAGAGAGGAATCCAGCTCGATCTCTCTGGCAATGATTGCCTTCTGCTGGTTGCCTCCGCTCATGGAACGCACAATCGTCCCGCTCCCCTGCCCGCTTCTGATGTCATATTTTTTAATCAGCTCGTCGCTGTATCTGACAAACTCGTCTCCCGCTATCATAGAACCGTTTGAAAAGGGCGGCTGGAAATAATTCTTCAGCGCCAGATTGTCCGACAGGGACAGATCCATCACCAGACCCACATTCTGCCTGTCCTCCGGGATATAGGAAATGCCTTCCAGATTCCGGCTCCGAATGGAAGCCTGCGTAATATCTTTGCCATTTAAAAGTATCCTTCCATGGGAGGGTTTTAAAAGCCCTGCCACCGCATCAGCCAACTCCACCTGCCCATTCCCGGAGACGCCGGCCACTGCGAAAATCTCCCCGCCGCGCACAGAAAAGCTGACATCCTTCACCACCTCAAATTTATCCTCATTCTGCACCGTCAGATGCTCTACCTTCAGAATTTCCCTGCCAAACTCCGGCGCAGGCTTGTCCACTGAAAAATTCACTTCCCTGCCAACCATCAGGTTTGCCATCGTCTTCGTGTCCGTCTTTTTCACATCCAGCACATCGATCAGCTTTCCCCTGCAGAGGATCGCACAGCGGTCAGCAATTTTCTTGATTTCCTCCAGCTTGTGTGTAATCAGGATAATCGTCTTTCCATCCCTGCGCAGACTCTCTATGATCTCCAGAAGGAACTCGATTTCCTGCGGTGTCAGCACTGCCGTCGGCTCATCAAAAATCAAAATCTCCGCCTCCCGGTACAGCATCTTTAATATTTCCACTCGCTGCTGCATGGAGACATTGATATTTTCAATCACCTTGGTGGGATCCACCTCAAGACCAAATTTCTCAGACAAAGCCCGGATCTCCTCATTTGCCCTCTTCTGATCCAGTGTCTTAAAAATGCCAAAGGTTTTTTTGACCGGCTCCATCCCCATAACGATATTCTCTGCTATGGTATAGTTGCTCACCAGCTTAAAATGCTGATGCACCATGCCGATATTCAGCCTGGTCGCATGATTGGGGGACTCAATCTTCACCTTCTCTCCGCGGATGATGATCTCCCCCTCGTCCGGTTCGTACATGCCGAACAGCATACTCATGAGTGTAGACTTGCCCGCGCCGTTCTCTCCCAGAAGGGCATATATCTCCCCTTTCTTCACCTGGATGGAAACGTCATCGTTCGCTACAATGCCCGGAAAGCGTTTCGTAATATGATTCATCTCAATGATATAGTCAGACATATGTGATCCCTGCCCTCTCCTGTAACCAGTATCTGTCTATAGTATACGGCAAAGTCAGTTATCCCGCAAGATACGAGTTCTGCCTCTGTCGATTTCTGGCTCTGCTTATGCGCGAAAAAAGGGCTGCGGTGAAATTCCCGCAGCCCGGACCTTACTTCCTATTTCATTTACCCAAACGGCGAATCGCCGCCTGCCCTGTTTCCTACCAGCTGAAATCATCCGGCGTGATGCCGTTGAAGTTTGCGGCGGGAACAATCGTGCCACCCTTGATCGCCTCGTAAGCCTCGTCCATCTTTTTAATGGAATCCGCCGAGAGCTGGTTTCTTCCATCCGCATTGATATATCCCGTGGAATCCGTGTCAGCCTGTAGTACCACATTTCCGCCCTTAAAGCTGCCATCCGTAACCGCCTCCAGCGCGCGCTCCACATTCAGATGCATCACCTTTACCGCAGAAGTCAGAACCACATTGGCATCCCCGTTTGCGCCATCGTCATACTGATCCACGTCACAGCCGATAAAGTAAACGCCGTCAGCCTCCTTCACAGCCGTGAGGACACCGTTCCCGGATGCGCCTGCCGCCACAAAGATAATATCTACACCCTCAGCAATCAGCGCGTTGCCGACAACCTTGCCGGTCGCCTCGTCAGCGAAAGAACCTACATAGTTACCTCCCACATTCGCACCGGTCACATCCGTGCCCGCATAAGAGGGAAGCTCCACAACCTCCACAGACTTTCCTTCCGTCTCGTTGATATATTTCACGCCGCACTCAAAACCGTACTGGTAATTCACATTAGAGGGGTAAGCGATACCATTCACCACAGACACCTTGTTGGATTTCGTCTCCAGCGCCGCCGCCATGCCCGCGAAAAAGCCTGACTCCTGCTCCGCAAACTGCATCGCATAAATATTGTCAACCTCGGCTTCATTGCCATCCGCATCGGACGGGAACGTGTCAACCAGCACAAACTTCACATCCGGATTTTCCTGCGCAATGCTGGTGATTCCCGCAAACTGGAACCCGCAGCAGACAATCACATCATAATCCGCCACGATGTCTGCCACTGCCTGTACGGCTGCCGCCACATCGCCTGTCGGCTCCTGCACCGGTGTCACCGTACTTTCGGGATGGTTCTCAATAAAAGAAAGAATCCCATTGTAGTTATCCTGGTTAAAGGAACCGTCGTCCACACCCGAAGGGCTGGATACGATCGCAATCTTAAGCCCTGCCGCCGTCTCATCTTCCGCCGCGGGAGTCTCCGCCGCATCCTCTGCCGGTTCTGCTTCTGTCTCCGCCGCATCCTCTGCGGGAGCTTCCTCCTCCGCACTCTCCTGCACCGCCTCAGGCGCCGCTGACTCACTGCCGCCGCATGCCGCAAGGGAACATACCATTGCCGCCGCAAGCATCACTGCCACTACTCTCTTTTTCATAGTTCTCCTCCATTCCGTACATACACAACTTAGTTGCTGCAACGCATTTATCTTAGCATTCTCCCGCCTGAAATGCAATGGTCTGTTTTTATTCTGTCTGAGATTTCAGGAAATTAATAAACTCGGGCTTCGGCAGCGGCTTGGAGAAAAAGTATCCCTGAATAAAGTCGCACTGTAATTCCGTAAAGAAATCCAGCATCTCCTGTGTCTCGATTCCTTCCACCACAATCTCCATCTCCATATCCTTGAGCATTGCCACCGTGTTCTTAAGAACCACCCGCATCTTAGGATTGTCTTGATCATCCACAAACGACTTATCCAGTTTAATGATTTTCAGCGGAAGCTGGATCACACGCTTAATATTGGAATAGCCTGTCCCATAGTCATCCAGTGAGAACGAAATACCCGCCCTCGTCAGCTTGTTCAGATTCTCCGCCATAACTTCCTGCGTATGACTTGCCGCCGTCTCCGTGATCTCCAGATTGATCAGTTCGGATGATACCCGGTATCTGCCCATAATCGACATCACTTTTTCCGCCAGATTGACACGCATACACTGAGTCACCGACAGATTGACTTCTATATACTCCAATCCTAGTTTTTTAAATTCCTCACTGGCAATAAATTTGCAGACCTCCTCCAGCACATAATCCCCAATCCTGTGAATCGCGCCGCTTCTCTCCGCTGCCGTGACAAGAATCTCCGGCGAAATAAAACCGTAAGCTGGGTCAAACAGCCGGAGCAGCGCTTCCGCGGAGATAAATCTCCCCTTTTCAATCGAATAGATCGGCTGGTAGTACACCTGGAATCTGTGAAACTCCAGCGCTTCCTCAATGATCTGGTCAATGTTTTTCTGAATTTCAAAAAGCCCTTTATGATAGACCTCCTGCACGTGCATGACGCGCCCCTCGTACTTGAGCTTCTCGTGGAAATCCGTACCGAAAGTCATAAGCGTTTTGAAATCAGGAATCTCTTCCGGACAGCTTGCCAGTATTACAAAAGGATTCAGACTCACGTCCAAATTATTGAAATCCGACTTCTCCTTCAGACTCTCCACCAGCAGTTCCGCCGCCTGGGCTGCCTTTTCCCGGTGCTTCTCATCAAACACCATACGAAACCGCCCCCGGTCCAGATAATACAGCTCCCCTTTGTTGTACAGAAGCTTATTGACCTTGCGTATTCTTGCCACCACATCATTCAATACAAGCATGGAAAAATCGTATCCCATCATGGCATTGATGGATGAAAAGCTGCCGAGATTTAGCATGACCACATCCACATGCTTTTCGTTTCTGTAATTCCTCTTCATATCCGTGGCATAGGCGCTGTACTTCATAAACTGCGTATCCGAATCCACGATCTCCTCCGGCTTCTGAACGCCCACGCTCATGAGAAGCAGGCTGACCGCCGCGCTGAACATTTCCACCAGCGTCGAGGGAGACACCATCTGAATCAGCATGGCTCCGACACCGATCGGTATATAGGACATAACCGCAATAATTTTGGAACGCTCTACCAACCTCCGATACCGAACCATATATCCGATGACAAAAACCGCATAAACCGCAACTGCAATATAAATCAGGAAGAACCATTCCCCCCGCTGATACCCTTCATCCACCAGAAACATTTTCTTCGTGAACGGATTGGAGAGCAGCGCCGCAAAAACTATCGAAAAAGGCGCCCACAGCACAAACTGAATCCAAAAGCTCTTCCTGATCTTATGCCAGGTGTCAGTGAGACTGATAACAAATAACACATACACTGGCACTGTAAAATTATGTATGATTAAATATCCCAAATGCGCCGCATACAGCGCGGGCAGGTTCGTGCTGGACGCATTGTCCAGCGCCACCGCCAAGATATCAAAGACCGTTGCAAACAGATTGAAAGATATAAATGCCAGAAACAGCCGGTTAGGCGTACCACTGGTCATTTTCCTCACTATGCACGAAACCAGAAGCAGCGACAGAATCAGAAGCGCCGCTATATCAAAACTCAGACTTTTCCCCATAACATTCCCCTGTAATTGCCCATGCGGCTCGCAAGAAAAACAAACGCCGTTCCTGTCGCAGACTGTTTTGTCTGCGACGGTGCTACGTCTTTCTTTTGCGGCAACTACATTATACCAAATTACGGAAAAAGAGGAAAGCCTTTCCGAAAAATTACTCTGCCAGATAAATGCCAACCCTTGTCTCAATTGAGCCCAGCACTTCCTCAAGGCTCTTATCGCCCCTGATATATCGTTCGCCTTCCTCGTAGACGACATTTTCAAAGGTTTTGTCCTCCACATAAGCGGTATCCAATGATTGGATCCACGCGATCAGCGCATTTATTTCCGGTTCATCCGGCACTCGGATCAGCATAATAATCTCCTCCTCGTCCAGATTATAGGTGCCGCCCTGCCCTGAAACATAATCGTTGTCCTTGTAAACAACCCTCTGTTTCTCATAAATGTCCCGTATCGCTTTCTCTGTCACAGGAAAACCATTCAGAACTTCTTTCTGTATCTCGTCTCCAAGCGCGATTTTCAGGAAAGCCTGCGCCTGTTCACTGCTTTTGGAGGATGCATTGATCCCCAGAAGCGTCCTTGCCCAGAATACGCTGCTGCACTGACCTTCCATGGGAACACTCACATAATCCGCAAAACCTTCCATCTTCGAAACGGATAACTGGCTGTTGTATTCCCATACATCTTCTACAGCGCCCGCCACAAACTGGCGTCTTCCACCCAGCAGATGAATCGCCTCATGCCGCGTCCTTATCTCATCAGAGTCCTCCAATGTTTCCCCGTCCGAACTCTCAAATTCCTGATAATAACTTCTATCAGCCTCATATGTCTGCACTCCCTCTTCCGGAATACCGTTTATCTGCGCATCGTACATCCGCTTCATCTGTGTCAGGAAATCGGAAACCGCCTCTGTGTCGAGCGAACCTTCCTCTGTCCGCCATGCCGGAACACATGCCGGAGAAAAGATGCGCATAATACCTTTCGCCGACGGAACGCTCATAAGGTAAGCGTCCGGATCATTCTCCCGCATCAATTCCATTTCCTCTGCCACTTCTGACAGTCCCGTCATTCTGTTAATATCACTCTTTTTTCCGCACACATACGGAAGCTGCATTCTACAGGGAACCGCGTACACATGCCCGTCGTCTCTAAGCGCGTCCACAATATTTGGAAATACTGCTCCCTCACCACTCATGCTGTCCAGAAGGGGCGCAATATCCATGAGAATGCCTTTCTCTATGTAAGAGTCTAACGGCATATTATCCAAAACAAGCACATCCGGTCCTTTTCCCGCCATGGTGCGCGTATTCAGGTTCTTGATGGCATCCTCCCTTGTCATGGAATTTCCCGCAAGTCCGATCTCATACTCCACATAAACCGCCGGATTATCTTTCTGATACTTGCTGATTGCCTGGCGGATCACCGCCTCGTCCTCCAAGCTCCACACCTGCAGCTTTTCCTCCGGTCTGGAAGGCACATTCGGATCATAGACGAAGCGCGTCATCCGCTCTCCCGTAAGAACCATCAGAAACTCATCGTTATTTGCCACCATCATATCCATTATCTTGTACGCAGGGTTCCCCAAAATGTTCAGGCTCCCGTCTATCACCTGCTCCATGGCGCTTCCGCCCAGGACATGCCGGAATACCCCCGTCTTCCCTGCAAGATAAATGGCGTCGTCTCCCCCGGAGATAAGGAACAGGTCATGACTTTTCCCCGCATAACTGTCCCTGTTCTGGAAGTTTTCCCTCACAAACTCCGCCAGCACTTCATCCTCTATATATTCTTTTGTTTCCATGTCGTAGATGAGCGGCACATCCACATTGTACCCGTCCAGAATCATGCAGCTGCCGTGAAACTGCACCAGATCAATGCTGTAGCCGTCTATCGTCAGGTATTTTTCGCTGCTGCCGTCCTCCTTCACCTCATACAGATTTGCTCCCGACGCGGTGGCAAAAATCCTCCCGTCGTCAGAAATGTACACCGCATTAATCCACCATTCATCCTCTCCCAGCTTCATTTCCACCGGAATTTCCGTGCCGTCGGGCTTGATGAGCGTCAGCTGCATGTCCATCTTAAGCTGTACACCGTTGCCACTCTCCTCTGTTCCCTCCTCAGGCTCCGTCCATACCACGGCAGCCGTCCCGTCCAGACCGATCGCCATGGTTAAGATATACTTATTTTCCGTTTTCATTTTTTCAAGCCACGGCACATCTGCCTTTGTCCAGCTCGCGCCATTGTCTGTGGAACGCAGTATGAACCCGCTGTTATCAGCCAGAAGAAAACTGCCGTCCTCCTGCTTAAACAGCCTGCTGTTCCAGTCAGTGAGGGCGCTGCCGTTCAGCTCCACACCCTTCTCCACATAACGCCCCATAGCAGTGCCGTGGTTTTCGCCCTGCTGCCCCCCGCCGTCTGCTGTGCTGTCTGCCGCGCCGCCCTCGCCGGCTGTTCCGCCGCACCCGGCCAGCGCCCCCGCTGTCAGCGCAAACGCCAGCAGCCACGCCGCAATTCGCTTCCCCGTCTTCATCCCTCTCACAGAAACCCCTCCGTTCCGAAGCGCATAACATATCCGCGCCTCTATAAAATATAGAAGAACACATACAGTTCCACTTATTATCATAACACCCTTATCTCTAAATTATCTCTAAAAAGCTTGCACCCCTGCTGTTCGGCTATATACTTCGCCGTTGCCTACGCGCACCCGTGACTTTCACACGTTAGAACGCGTCCATGCTAAATAAGAAAAAGCAGGAAGCATGACAGATGCCTTGCTCCATGTTTTACGGCATACAGATTTATTTAAAGTTCTCCGCTCGCCTTCATCCTGTTATAAATCGCCAATCCATTATCTCTCCCAAAAGAATGCAGGCAGTTCAAATATATGATCCTTGGCGTCTTTTTCTTTCCCTCCATCATCTTTTGGATTTCTTCTGTCCTTCCTTCATACTCCGTCCCGTCAAACAGCCCCCTTATCACTTCTTTTCTACGCATATTTTCCGTATAGTCAGCAAAAAATCCTCCGATGGTCAAATTCTCACGAAGCTGACTCAGTTCTCTTGTCCGCTCACTATTTTCGTTGCCGCTGACTATACCGTCCTCCACGCAGTTCGACAGCAGAACCCGTCTCCTGCGCGCCGCCCTCTTATCCCAGTAATCGCGCACGGCTTGAAATCCATTATCGTGACTGACGATCACCGCTGTTCCCTCGAAGCCGCTGCCAAACATTTCTCCAAGCTTGGAGGCGATATAAAAATCCAGCGCATTCTTCCCGCTCTTATACAGCTTGCATACCTCGAAAACGCATTCGGATTTCGTGATCCCTTCCAAAAACCGGCGCTCCATATGCATTTGTGCCTCACTGTAAAAGACAATCATATGGTCCGATGCATTCAGATAATCGCAGCCTTTCATTCCCATGTTGCCAACGTTCTCGTAGTCAATTAGAAACAGCATATTGCAGCTCCTTTTCCTTCCGTTATTGAATATGTCTTTTCTGTCAAAACTGCTTATTTTGTCTTCAGGTTCGGTTATGGGTACAAGTCATTATACCTTCATCTGCCTATATTTACTTTCATTATCTATAAAAATACATCGAAGTTCCTCCCATCTGCTATTTGCTTACAATTCTTAGCAACATTATGCACCTTTATATGTCCCAAAAAGCGGACTTAGCAAAAGAAGCTTTCTAATTTCACAAGAACCTCTATTATCCCCACATTAAAAAAACACAGTCCCCGATTACTTGGGAAACTGTGGTCTTTTTATCTTTTATCCAAATAAACAGTCCTTCTCTAAATATTCAATTATATCGCCTTCACTAACAACATTAAAACGTGGATAAATTGCTTTCCGGTGTATTTCTTGCCGGCTTTTCTTTTACCAGCGTTTCCTCACCTCTGACTTTATTGTACCAAAAAAGCCAGCTTTTGCTGACCTTTTTTGACAGTCCTAATCGAGTGCCTGCGCACTCAACTTTAATAAGTAATGTATGTTGATAAATTTTATAACAATCACCTTTATTGCCTGTGAAATACTCACTCCTCATCGTGGTACATGTCCAGCAGGTGCTCGAAGCTCGGCTTCACCTCCGTAAACGCCTTGAGAAGTTTTGGCGAAAACATGCCGCTGTGTCCATTCAGGATCATCTGGTATGCCTTATCCGATTCATATGCCGTTTTGTAAACCCGTTTTGAGGTAAGCGCATCGTACACATCCACGAGGGAAACAATCTGGGCCGCTATGCTGATCTCGTCCCCCTTAAGTCCGTCGGGATAGCCTTTCCCGTCATATTTCTCATGGTGATGTCTCGCAATATCATAGGCATAATCGAAGATTGCCCGGTCGTTCAGACGCACCCGCTGCTGGATGATCTCCGCGCCCTTTGTCGTATGTGACTTGATAAGCTCAAATTCATCCGCCGTCAGCTTGGCCGGCTTCAGAATAATGGAGTCAGGAATGGCAATCTTTCCGATATCATGGAGGGAGGACGCCCATCCGATCTGCACCAGCTTCTCCGGCGTCAGCTCATACTCCGGGTAAAGCTTCATCACGCTCTTGCCCAGACACATGGAATACTCCCGTATCCTTTTGATATGCCGTTTTGATTCCATATTTCTGAACTCCACAAGGTTGCTCAGGGAATCAATCAGAATTTCATTTACATGGTTCAGTTTCTTCGTCTGCTGACGGAGCACACTGTTCTGCTGCTGTATGCTGATGTTCTGCTTTTTGACCATCATCTCCAGCTGCATTTTGTACTGGAACCAGCCGATGGCATTCTGCACCACCTGTTTTACCACGTCAGACTGATAGGGCTTTTTGACATAGCTTACGATACCGTACTCGTAGCCCTTTCTCTCCATCTCCGGCGAACTTTCCCCGGTAATCATAATAAAAGGAATCTTGTTGAGTACGTTCTTTTCCTTCAGGTTTTCCAGCACGGTGAAGCCGTCCATCAGCGGCATCAGATTGTCAAGCAGCACAATGGCGATCGACGCAAAATGGGAATTCAAAAGCGCAATCCCCTCCTTGCCGTTAGATGCCTCCAGTATCTTGTAATCTGACTGCAGTAATCCGACCAGAATTGCACGGTCAATTTCGTTGTCCTCAAAAATTAAAATGGTATCACGTTTCATAATTTACCTGTACCTTCTCATTTATTATTTGGAGCATGCGCTGTGCTGCCCCTGTCATGTTCCTTCTGCCGTGCAGTCCGCACACATTACAAAGCTACCATCACTACCTGTTTGTTGCGAAGTTTAAAGAGAACCCTGCGCACCTCCGCCGACAGTGTATATTTGATCCCGTTTATGATAATCACACTGCCTTCATAGGCCCTGCCCCTGACACAGACAGGTTCTTTGGCCGCCTGCCCCGTCAGATTGGCTAATTTTGACTCCTCGCCGTCGATCTCCGCCAGTTTCTGTCCCTGCACCTCAATCGCCGCATAAATTTTACGCTGTATCTCCTCCGGCACCTCTTTTCCGGCTTCCTCAAGCTGTACGATTTTTCCCCACTCCCGCTCCAGCGCTTTTAAATCGTTAAGGAGTTTTTCCCGCTTTTTCTCATATTCCGCATGGGCCTTTTCATACAGCTCGTTCCGGCCGATGTCAAGCACTGTCTTCAAGTGCAGTCGGTTGCCCAGATTATAAGTCTCCACACCTCTGACCGCACTAATGGTGCCGCCCAGAAGCATGCCCTTGCTTCCCGATACGATCACCCTGCCCATCGTCTTAATGCTGCTGTTCATAATATAATTGGCCTTGACATTGCCGCCTGCATGGATATTGGCAGCCTCAAAAAAGCTCCCGGAAACTTCGCCGCCTGCATCGATAAAACAGTCGTTCTTGGAACAGCTTCCCGTTTTTATCATAACGTTTCCGCCGGCTATAAGCCGACATGTCTCCACGTTATGTTCGACAATAATGTCCCCGGTTGCCTTGACATAGCCCCCGGAAGAAACACTGCCTACCACATAGACGGAGCCATCCACCTCCAGCTTGCCCGTCACAGCGGTTACGTCCTCCCGGACAATCAGCATATTGGTAATCAGAATGCGTCCGGCCGTAAACTCAAATTTCCCGTTCATTTTAGACCGATAAGTACACCCGTCCGGCTCGATCGTAAATCCGATTCCTCTTATCGGTTTCAGCTCCATGCCATTCTCGGCGTGAATCATTTCCCCATATATATTTTTGCCGCTGACACCCGTTTCCGCCCGGTGATAAAAGGCAATTTTCTCGTCCTCCTCCACCATCTCAAAGGCTTCTATATTGACATAGTCAACTCCGCCGTCAGGCAGCGGCGCCGGAATACGCGGCAGATCAAGTCTGACAAACCATTCAAACCAACCGTCTTTTCCTTTTTGGGCCGGGATTCCCTCGGCAATCAGTATTTTTTCATTCAGCCGCCTGCGGTCAATCATATCGGCAATCGCATCTTCCTTGATGCCAAAAACAATCTCCCGCCTCTCCAGATCTTTGTAAATATCCTCTTCGGTCACTATATTGCCCGGAATCCAAGGGATATAGGCATATGCCTTGTTTCCGTTTTCTTCTATAGATATAGAAAATTCTTTCTTTTGGAGGGAAGCCGCCCGGGAGCTTTTCTCTTTCTTGTCCTGCGAAACAGCCGCATTTCCTTTGTCCGTATTCTGCGCCAGTTCCCTCTCTGCGGTCTTTTGCGGCTCCACGCTGTACTGCGGCTCCGGGGATGCCGTGCCGCTTGACCGCTTACGGTTGATAATAGCCTGCCGCTTCTCCTTCATGTCTGTGGCCGAGTAAACCAGACTGCAGTAGGATGTGACATCAAGCCCCGCCTCCAGTCCAAGACGGATCTCCCTCATCTGCGCATGGTTGAACAGATGGTTGGTATAAAGCGACACATTCAGCTTTTTCTCAAGCCCGAGACGAATCTCCTTCATCTGCAGCCAGTTATATTTGATGTTGGCATATGGCGTGATATCGATATCCTCACACAGGCCAATTCTGATCTCATGGATCTGCGGCGCACACATCATATCCTGCAGCCACTTATCAATCGGCAGCCTGTTCATCAGCGCAAAACGGATTTCCTCCAGGTCGTCATCCGCAAATCCCCTTTTCAGATAGGGGATCAGATCTATGGCCGAGTAGAGGGACAGTCTGATCTGCCGCATGGTCTCGTAATTGTAAGCAGGATCGGCATACACAGAGGCGTCCACCTTATCCTTGAGCCCCATTCGGATCTGCTCCATCTGCAGCCAGTTAAATTCAGGGTTGGAGTAAATAGATACATCCAGCCCTTCCTCCTTCCCGAGTTTGATTTCCTGTCGCTGCGCTTTCTGATACTCGTCATTTTCCATCATGGGAAAATGCAGTTTCTGCTGTTTTTCCCCGCCCAAATCACTCATAACCGTTACCAATCTTTCCTGATTCATAATGAAATGCATATATCCTGGGATAGCCTAAAAATCGCAAGATATATGCCGCTGTCTTTCTGAGATTAATATATTAATCTATTTTATCAGAATCATGAATGAAAGTCTACTGCTTTGTCAGAAAACCTATGTGCGTGAAATAAGGCCGCAAGATCGATAATGCCATATCGCTCCTCCGCTCCCATGCTGGAGTGAGTTTTCGATGAGAGGCTGAATGGTCAGCTTTGGCAGCAAATATTTTTGCAGGACTCTTACATCTAAATCTCACATTCAACAGAATCTTCAAACCGAAAATATATTTTCTTAATCACATTTGACTGCCCGGATACGTCGAAAAGCAGATCACCTCCCGCCAAGTGAGGCTTCTATTGGTTTTTGAAAGAATATCCAGAGATGTGCGCCTCTCCCCGAACGGGAACGCTCCACCAATGCGTCAATCCTGTTGATATCACATATCTTTCTCAGGCTGTCTACTTCCTCTTTCCACAGTTCGTCAGTATTGGCAAAATCATTTCTTTCCGCACCCTTTTCATGGTTATCAAAATCAAAGACGATAAATCGGCAGGTATCATCTGTCAAAAGCGGGAAAACACCTATAACATCTGTGGCATCCTCCGAATTTCCCCTTAAATGGTCAATAATCTGCTCCTTTTTTAACTCCTTATATGCCTGCCTTTTGCAATCCTGACATTTTATCTTGCTTCCGGCAACTCTTGGACAGCCGCTTTTCCAAAAATTGTAACATTGGGTATAATAATTGACTTATTTGGTCGACTTCTTAATGGTACGTTTGCTGTATACATCCGTGCGCCCCCAAAACATGCTAAAGAACACTTTGGCATCTGTTTCTGTAATCTCTCTTGGTATAGTTCTTGCTCCCTGATTTGGATCATATTCGTAAACGTTCTCGATGATTTCTTTTTTAGAATAGGAAATCCCAGCGTATGACAGAAGCTGTTTCAAGTATTGGTTTTCCTGTTCCAAATACTGTATTCTTTTTTCCAGTTCTTCTGTGCTGCTCATCGTAATCTCCTTATTAAGAATGTTGCTCCTATTTTCTCTTCATATCAATCCAGCCATACTTCCTCATTTCTTCCCGAAATGCACTCCTTCGCGGGTACGCATCCTTATACGATGTCATAAGCATCTGTTTTGCACCCATCTCTCCCATAGATTCACGCACCTCGCCTAACGCGGCGATATACGCTGCGCATTCCCCATAATAGTTCCTGCGGTTTGCATCCATAATTCCCGCTGTCCGCTTTTCCAGCAGCACTGTGATTCTTTTTATGGCTTGGTTCCTTATATCAGATGACATCGGCACTATAGACTTCCATTGTGAAAACAGATGACAAAACAGGTCATTCTCTCCTATTCCCTCAAGTCCGCAGGTACCATTTCGATATTCTTCCGTGGAAAATCTCATTGCACTTTTTGCCATCTCTGCCATAGCGGCGATCCCACTACCGTTCCATTGCCCCTCATAAAGACATAACAGAAATAGGGCAATTCCCTGTTTCATGAAAGATCCCGTCCAGCCCAGCGCTTCCGATTTATGCAATCCTTTGTCCAATACCTCCGCAAACTGCCCGTCTAAGAACCTGAGCATCAAAATCATATTGTTGTTTGGTTTATTTTCCTCTCTCTCAAAATACTCGCTTCCGCCATATCCGCGAAAACTCCTTTCATCCAGCAGGTAGTTGTTGCTCTTGTACATCGGAAATGACGCTAACAGCTTTTGAAGTTCTTCCCTTTTCTTTCCGTTTCCATACCCGTTTAATAATGCACGGAGATAGTTTTGTGCGGATGTATCCGATTCACATGCGGCAAAATAACACTTTTCCAATAAAGATTGTTTCTCATCTGCCGCAATAACATACTCAGCTGTTTTCAACGCTGCTTTACTGCGCATTACATATTTCTTTGGTATCGCCTTCATCGCTTCGAGCCCTATAGCTGCCATATCATCCGCCGGCATATGTTTCCCGTTTTCCAATATATTCAGATATAATCCCGGATGGACAGCGGCATACTTTTCCGCACACTGCACCTCCAGCGAAAGATCATTTAACAGATCAACGGCTTCCAGCATAAGGCGGTCCGCATCATGCCCCGTCTTATCCCCAAGATAGGTAATCCATGACGGAAGAAATTCTTCCAATTCCGGCAAGTCTTCCTCGCCATGCTGCATAACGGCTTCTAATGTAGCTGTGTCCTCTTTCGCATTTAGAATAACTCCATACAATGCATCTGGGCGTTTGGCAGGCGGCGCTGATTGATATGCGCAATATGCTATATCAAGGATTACCCGTTTCAAATCGCAGTGCAAAAGCTCATAATGCACCATATCCCCCAGTGAAAGTTCTTCATCGCCATACTCATTATCGCACAGAATCTCCATTTCCAGCAGCTGCTTACCAACTGCAAAGCCTTCTTTATATTTCTCCCTGTCCATGCAGATATGCACAAAATCACAGGCTTCTTCAAGCATATCCGAAATGTCGTCGTTATCCTCATAATAAAATTCTTCACCGCTGTCGTCATACCAGTCGTCATATTCTTCGTTCAATACGGCGGTAATAGTGACCTCCTGAGAATCAATGCTCTTTAAATGATCTCTGACACGGCTGTACATCTCATCGAAATCAATATCTTTGTCCTCTACTTTTTTTGATGCCCTTACCGCTCCATTCCCTGCAGATTTCAGCATTTCCAAAAAGTCCTCCCTGCGATGCTCCGGGCAGGCCCTCCCGATATCATGAATAAAATCAATGAGCTGTTCCGTTGAATACTGTGACGTAATGGCATCTGTCTGTTTTAAAAAATGCGTCAGGTTCATAGCTGCTCTCCCTTTATCTACGTGTCCTAAACCGATACTCTTTCTTTAGTCTCTCAAAAATCTCAAAAGCTGCCGGACATATTTCTATCGTATCCAATGTGTTCAGCAAACTTGATAATCTTTCCGGCTGATTGGCGTATGGATATTTTTTTCAGCTGTCCGATTTACAATCTCCCAACTTGCACTTCCCGTCCTCCTGCAAAAAAACACATGGTTTATGCCTGGTCTGATAGTTCATGCCATACTCTTCTTTTTCAGGTAAGTATCAATAAACTGTTTTCATTTTTGTTTATCTATATCTTAACCATATCCTGACCATCTTGGTTAAGATAACGTCTCTCTTTGTCAGTAGTTTCCACGACTAAAACAGCTTCAATATCTGCAACCCTATCGGAACCTACTGTACGTCCACCCTCACGGTTTTCTGTGGTGGAAATCAGGGTGATTGCGTGTGATTTTCAGGGCTTTTTCGGTACCTTTTTCTTTTATATGCATCCTGTATCTGAGGTTTTGGGAATTTTTGTTATCATGGTGTTATCACGAAACTCTTTCTAATTCATTTGTGCAGACGGTCTGCACAATTTATTTTTTCATATCAATCCTACTTCTAATCTCCTCCGGATCTGGTAAAGCACTTTTCAAGTCTAGCGGAAGATCTGTACACAAATGATATTCGCTTACACCAATAGGTTTCGACATATCTCTTAACGCATATTCTGCAATGGTTCTATTCTCATCTCTACATAATATTAATCCAACAGATGGATTATCGTCTGGGGATTTAACCAAATCGTCCAGAGCTGACAAATAGAAATTCATTTTCCCTGCTTGCTCTGGTTTAAAATCACCTGTCTTTAAGTCAATCGCCACATAACATCTAAGCTTTGTATTATAGAAAAGAAGATCAATATAAAAATCTTTTCCGCCAATCTCAAGATGATATTGCTGTCCCATAAAAGCAAAACCGGTTCCTAATTCCATCAATAGCGAAGTAACATTCCTTACCAACTCATTTTCTATATCTGTTTCCAACATATCCTCTGTATAATTGATAAAATCAAACATATATGGATCTTTCATAGTACTTATAACAATATCCTTTTGTTCAATAGGCAATCTGTTTTCAAAATTTGAAATCTTATTTGCCACAACTTGCCTCTCATACAACTGGCCCTTCACTTGGGATGCCAATTCATCTACCGACCATCCATGCTCTAAAGTTTTTTCCAAATACCATACATATTCTTCTTGGCTTGACACCTTACTCATCAACACTTGATGATGGCTCCAAGTAATCCTTGCCAATCCATACTTATCCACATCATCCTCAGCGAAAATCTGTGCAAACTTCTTCATATACTTTAAATTTCGAACAGAATACCCTTTTGCACCGGGATATTTCATCCTCATATCCTTAGATAAATTCAACGAATTTATTACCCCATTCGGAGTTACGAATAATCACACTTCCAATGAACAGGTTTGTTTTCAGCACTTCACTATTCACACTAACGGACGCTCTATATTTAGCCTGATTCACATAATCATTTATTTCTTGTACTGCTTGCAAATACTCATTCGATGTTATAAGCATACTACCTTCCTTCCAAATTGTGCAGACCGTCTGCACAATTGTTAATAATATATTATCTCTTACTCGCTGATGCTTGACCTTGAGAATCTATGATAAAAAGTTCCGGCGGATTTTCCCCGTTATTCAGTCTTGATGCATGAAGTTCCTCTATCCTCTTATCTCGTCTGAGATATCCAACTTTCACATCTTTTTAACAACGCATTCAAGTTCATTTACATGAATTACCTAATCACTGTTTAGGCAATTCGTTTTTTTAAACCATTTTAATCATCTTATGGCAAATTCGCAGCAATATGATAAACTATATTGTTGGTACTCCCCTCTGCCACTATATATTTTGTACCTGTGAGCATTTTAAAATATCTTCGCACAGTCGCAGCAGACTTACCCGTAACTGCTTCGGCTTCTTTAGGAGTTATTTCTCCATGCTCTTCCATAAAACTAACAATTGTACTCACTTTATTATAATCTTTTTGCGCCAAAACTTCGCTCAAAACTTCGCTCATTTTTTTGAGCGAAGTTTTCAATTTCAAACCTTTCGTGAATCCTTATTGTAGTAATCATATAAGTTCTGTCCACATCTGTTTCAAACTCCGGCATAGGCGAACCGTTTCTTTTCAGTTCGCGCAAAATTTTCGATATACCCGTTGATTTTTTCTCGGACAAATCAATCTCCTTGAAAAATTCTCCAATCTTGGGATTTCTGTATCTTCTTGCCCGGACTTTCCCCGCCGCAAACTTTTCCATATCAATATAATAATCCGGTTCCGGGAAATTGATAATCTGAATCTGATCCAAATAAATCCGAATCTCTACTGGCACATCCTCTTTATAGTTTTTGTGTAAAACAGCATTTACAAGCGCTTCCTCCAACGCATTGTACGGATAGTTGAAAAATCGGTCTGCTTCCATATCGGACCGTAAAATGTCTTCTCTGTAAAATCAGACGCCTCCGCTTCCTTATCATGAAAACGCACCAACTCAATCTTGCTTCCTGCAATCAACTTGTCCGGTCTTTCCCCAAACATAAGCAGTCCAATATTTTTGATTGCTATTCCCTCATCTTTTTCCTCCGCCACTTCCTCGGATACCAATAAGTCCTCCAAAGAGCGCACATTGAGTTCTTCAATCAGCGAACTGTTACTTTCCCTGATAAAATCCTCAAGATATCCTCTGCGTATATGTTCCATAGATGCCCGGTTATTAATACGGTCAACAAACGGTATCGCAGCAAATTTCTCAAAAAGTTCCGCGATCTCGCTCTGTTTTGCTTCTACCGTAAGCGATGCCGGACGAATCCAATATTTCATTGTGCGGTCTTGGTCTTTACTCGCTTCCTTTTTAGAATAAACGTCCACAGGTGCCTGATATGGTCCCGCATCACCCGCTGCACATTTCAGATACACTAAGTTTACCCCTTGATATTCCACAATCTCAATCTTTGGAATATAGCGAGGTTCAATTTTGTTACAGTATTGAAATATCTTCAGTTGGATGTCATCAAGTAATTCATCCGGTACGCCTATAGGCGGCAGAATGGGAAGTCCATTTTCTGTTTTGACACCAATCACAAGATACCCGCCGTCTACCCCTGCAATATCATTCGCATAGCCGCATATTGTATGCACAATTTCTGACGGATTAAAACCTTCCTTGTATTCTATCCGATTTTGTTCTACTTTGCGCCCTTCCAGCAGGGTTTCTATTTTTATTGGAATCATATGATCATCTCCATAATTGACACAATTAAATTGGGGAAACGGCATTTACCCAATTCAAATCTAATTATAATTTGTCGTGCCTT
>ERZ779622.36-NODE-36-length-98350-cov-11.806470_pt1 | contig 98350 bp, 84 predicted proteins | sample MGYA00514188_ERZ779622 | MGnify/ENA primary metagenome ERZ779622 (study PRJEB29562, sample SAMEA4376702) | mouse gut metagenome | isolation source: Cecum | study: EMG produced TPA metagenomics assembly of the A DSS colitis mouse model was used to assess the... | reverse complement strand
AAAACACTGGGATTTTCTGGCTTCTTAGTGGTACAAACTTTTAACTCACAAGTATCATTGTACTCATAGATAATATTCGCAAGTTCTTCCTGCCTGAAATTATTTTGCGGCACTGTTTCATATAAAAATATCTGATCCATGCCACCAATACTAAAGCAGTCTATCGAAAGATACCTGTATTCATTTTGCCGGTTGGCATACACATCAACTAACTCGATATCCATAAAAGGTGATATTTTCTTGTAATCTATGAATGTAATGACATCTTTATCCGGTACTGCAATCATATCCCCATATAGGGTCACGCTGCTATTCTCATATTGATATACATACAGCGAATTTTGACCGCAATGGTTTGCCAAAAAAGAAATCAGCATTTCTTCAATCCCATCTAAATCAATATCTGCTAACCAAAACTCCCAGCCTCTACCGCTATCATTCGGCATGATATCATGTTCCCACAATATCTCTCTTGATGTCCAGTTAACGGTAAGATACGCGTTAACAGCTGTCTCTTTCTCGCTTTGAAGTTCTGAATGTGTTTGATCTTCGAATAACATGATGCCCCCTAGAACAATACCTATCAGTACTATTACAATTATCTTAATTTTCGTATTCAAAATACTCCTTCCATTCTATTTCTTTACCAATCAGCAAGGCTATTTCTGATATCAATGCACCTCCCGTTATCGTATATGCTTTCCCAAGAATCGCATCACTGCCTTGGGATCCAGACATATTTTCAGAGTAACTTTTTGTATAAGAAATTGCATATAAATTCCAATGTATTAGCACTATTTCCCTGCCCTGCATAAAAATTTTTCCCTTCCTGAGCCATAAATGTTTTAGGAAAAGCCAAAATACTGTTCCATGTCTTTTGTAAAATTGCCAAAGCTGTTAAAAATGCTTTTTGATGCCGTCTGGGTTCCGTGCGTTTTATCCTGCGTATATGTTCCCCCAATCGTATCAGATGAATGCATCAAAGTTGCATCATATTTCTTTTTGCGGTATTGCTCAGTGTCTTGTATGATTCCACGATATCTTTGAATTTTTTCTCAACTGCCGGGGTGTCTGGATTCAGGCCGGGGTGTTTTCTAATATCTCACAATCTTATTGCGCACTACTGCCTGTTATGATATACTGAAACAATAAAAGAAAGGAAAATGTTACTGTCCATGTATGACTTTCTAAACCACATGAGAAAACATACTGGTAGCGGATAAAATCTATCTGCGAAGCAGAAGGGACAATAACAGGATACTTACATTGGAGATTGAAGATAAAATACAATGGCATCCGGCATTCTGTTCTGCCATGGAGCTGGAACTGCGGGAATATAAAAAATACTTAAGCTATGAACGTGAACACAATCTTGGCAAAATGCCGTTGAAGATTGATTTCCTTGTCATCAGGAAAAACCCCGGCGTCACGATCAAAAATGACATTGGTGATTTCTTCCTCGGAAATAATATCTTTGAATATAAATCGCCGGGAGATGACATGAACATCGGTACATTTTACAAAGCACTGTCCTATGCATGTCTGTATAAATCCGAGGCAGGAAATGTCAGTGAAATCCTCGACATGGATATCACAGTTTCACTTGTCAGGGAACAGAAACCTGTGATACTGTTAGAACAGCTGGCGGAAAAATATGAGGTTATCAAAAAGGCCGATGGCATCTATCGGATCAGCGGTCTGTTATTCCCCATACAGATTCTTGCAACAGGAGAGCTTGATCCGAAGACCCATGTATGGGTTACATCCCTGACACGGACCATAGACAGGATACGGACGCAGAGGCTTCTGAACAGCTGCTCAAAACTTGAGGATGACGAAGACAGACGAAATGCGGATTCCGTTGTAAATGTCACATCAGAAGCAAATATAGAACTATTTAAGAGAATGATACAGGAGGGTGATCAAATGTGTGAGGAATTAAAGGAGCTGCTGGCACCTGAAATCATGGAGTTTAAAATACGTCTGGCTGATAAGGATGCCAAGCTCGCCGATAATGCTGTCAAGCTTGCTGATAAGGATGCTGAAATAGCAAAACTAAAAAAAATGCTTACAGATGCAGGTATTAAAATATAACCATAAACGTCAAAAATCCTGATACTTTGGTCTTATCTATCAGGATTTTTGTTTTTACTCTTTATTCCCCCAGCTCCATACCCACTGCTCCGCGTTCGAGCAGGCTTTCTGCCAGCTCCTCGCAGATCCGAATCTCATAGCCTTCCTGGCGCTTTATCCGGTACAGCGCCTCTTTTCCTCCGTCTGTATCCTCTGCCAGAACTGGGCAGTAATAGGACACGCTCTCTTCCTTTTCGGTATCAAACAATGCCAGAAAGAAAAATGGCATCTGCCGATCGTAGAGCAGGATGACCTCCATCGCCTCCTCTGATACCATCAGGACTGGCGAAGTCATGATATCTGGATAGACGGCATCCACTCCTGTCTTCATTTCCAGCATCAGCGGCGCCGGTATTTTTTTATAATCCTTCCGGTTCACATTCCTCACGTCCAGTTTCCCATACCAGTTTACAACCTGCGGTGTTGGATTTCCCTTCTGGGATGTCAGTGTCAGATATCTTCTATACATGCCAGCTTCTCTGCCTCCCCTCTCCATCTGCCAAAAAAGATAAAAAAATCCTCTGTTTTATTGAGCATGCAGTATTCCCTGCTCTCCCTGATCTCACCCAGCATATCCCTGCACAGGGTTTCCAGCGCCGCATAATAATACTCGGCATACCAGAAGCGGACAGCATCCTCCTCATACGGATATATTCGGGGATACTCCTTCCTTAGTCTGTCCATCACTGCTGATATATCCTGCTCATACTGCTGGAAAAAACAGGGCGGCTGCCATGTCTTTTCCAGCTGGTTTTCATCCATGTAAAATTCCTTGCCGAATAATGCCAGCCGTATCCCGCCTGTCCGCATCAGAATGCTGCTGTGCAGATAACAGACGCCAAGACATGCTGCCTCTTTGCTGGTATGCTCTTCCCACTGTCCGAACAGCTCTGCAAATGCCTGCACAACTGCATCCCTTCTGTCTGTTTTCTGATATTCGGCTTCCAGCATCCTGATACTGCCGGAAAATACTGCTTCACCCCATTTTCTGGCATCTGTCATCATTGCTTCCCTGTATGCCATTACATATCCCCCTGTCGTGATTATTCGTTTCATTATTGTATCTTCAGATTCCCGCCGGTAAATGAGATTCCGTTATCAAGCTGTATGCTTGTCCCTTTCTGCCTGAAATTTACAAAGGAATCTCCCGCGACGATCAGCGAGCCGGTATCACTGGCAATCGTCAGGTCCTCTGCTGCTTCCAGCATAATAGAATGCGCACTTACGATGTGGATTCCCTCCGCATCTGTCAGCTCGATTCTTGTTCCCTTATTGTTGGTGATCACGATGGAATCAGGCGTAAAACGCACTTCCTTCTGGTACCTGCTCTTAAATACTTTGTGTGAAGGATCTTTCCGATCCGGGCTGTCTGTTTCCACATGCACGGAACTTGCCACAAATGCATCCCTTTCCTGATGCTGCGGTATCATCAGACGCACCATGTCGCCTGGTTCCGGCATACAGTACCAGCCTGTACCATCCGGTGTAGAATACACCGTGGCATAAGGATACCAGATATTGATGGTCTGATGTGCGTTCTCATCACCCAGGAGCGACACCTGCACTTTATCCTCTTTTACCTTTGTAATTCTTGCATCCAGCGCGCAGCCTGCCATTTCCTTATTGCAGATTTCAGGCACTTCGATGCCCTTCTCCCTTTTCAGATAACAGCAGTGGAGCAGCTCGCCGCCCTCATACCGGCTTTGTATCTTGTAGATATAACATTTCATTCCGTACAGTGATGCATAATCTCCTATCCGGTGCGGTTCCCTGCATTGTATGATGTATTCCATACAGTCCGCCTCCGATACCGCCATACCCTGACATATTTTATTCCGATATCCGCCCAGATCCTTCCGTATCGTATATCTGCTGCCCGCAGGAATTTCAAACGGCATTCCCTGCGGGATTGAATAATAGATCCTGACCCCTTTCATCCGTGAATCCGGCACCAGAAACTGATGGCTCCTGCCTGCAAGCCGCTTCAAAAAATCCCAGTCCGTTTCTTCATATTGCAGAACCAGCTCTCCCGGCGCTTCACTGTACGGTTTGGAAAATGACACCGAAGAATCTGCATACCCTGCCGCTGTCTCCCTAAAGATCTGCTCATAGGTCACTGACGGATTCTGATAGGACCGAAAATGCTTTTTTTCATCCATAAGGATGCTTCCTGTCATAAGCTCCAGCGTCAGTTTCCGCTGGTCATTTAATACTGAGACAGAAAAATCCGTCACGATCCCTGTAAATAATGTCTTTACCTCACCGTCCATCCCAACAGCCTGTACCGTCTCCCATACTTTCCCTGTCAGAAGTCCCAGATATTCTTCCTCCTGGTCATCTGAAATATGCCCTGAAATAATCATCCTGCCGTGCTGGTTGATCTCCTCCTCCTGGCGCAGTTCCAGAATATCCAGAAAAGCTACAGGGCCTGTAGTAATATTATATTCCCTCATTTTGTTCCTCCCTTATTGTCCGCAGAATCTCCCATACTGTCGGCTGCCACTGTCCGTACTCCTCAAAAGGACAATAGAATGTGCCAAGTATCCAGTCCTGTCCTGCCTGAAAGACAAACAGTACATTGTACACTCTTCCATCCGCTGCAAAGCTTTTGTATTCCAGCCAGTGTACTTTTATCCTGCCCTCTTCCTCACCCATTCCATAACATACCGTCCTGTCGTCAAGCTTTTCCAGCAGCATTCTGATATCCCCTATGGGATCTGCTGTATCCACACCCTTCATTTTCTGCAGGGTGATTCCTGCCGTATTCCCTTCTGTCAGAAACAGTCTGTCCGGCAGGTTCTCCGACCAGAAGATCTCCTCTGCCGCCTCCCTGCCTGTCGGGCAGAATGCATCCGGTATCCACAAGGCATATCCATCGAAATGCCGCCACTCCTCCTGCCGCTTGTCCCTTTCCGGCGGTATAGCAAACACCCGTTCTATCTGCTGTAAGTAAACGTCTACATCTTCTTCGTTAATTCGTTCCATCTGTCCTGTCTCCGCTCTCCCTGAATGTTCTGAAACTCTGCCGTACGATGCTCCTCCACTTCGCGGATGCTCTGGCCGGATACGTGAATGTCAGCAGTACCAGACACTCCTTTACCGTGCTCAGGGCTTTGATATGTTCTGCTTTGATATCTGTCATTTCCATCTGAAACCAGCCTGTCGGAAGTTTCCCTTCCCTGCACAGATAGACCGGCGATATTTCGTATCTGGGAAACATCTCTTTTGTCAGCAGGCATACTTCCTCCGCTGCGAAACGTATCCGGGCGGATTCCACTTTCTGGTTTAACGGCTGTGCTGTTATCTGCACGCCGCTGCCATTCTCCAGGATGATTTCCGGCCGCCCTTTCCGCGGGTAATATCTGTGCTGTCTGTCCTCTTCCATCTGGTAAAACCCTTCCGGGAGTTCTAACACTAAACCGATTCCATCCAGACTCTTCGGAATGAACCGGATGCTCTCCTGTGTACAGCCTTCGCTCTCCTCCATGCAGAACTGTTCCATTTTCCTGTTTTCCCCCTTTCTTAAAATTTATCTGAAAATCCTGTGACAGCTGTCTGCGTTTATCCAGCACTGCCTTCTGTTTCGGCTGTACAGGCTGGAACACTTTCTTTTTCAGTTCTGTTACTGCACTTATCCGGCTTGCTGCCGTATTGATCCGGTTGATCTTATCTATGGCTGGATTCTGCCCGAATCCTCCCGTCTCCATGGAATCACTCATATCATGCATCCTCCTTTCCTGCTGGTATAGTGCCTGTCCCCAGCCGTTTTACCTGACATCCCTCCAGCTGTCTTTCCAGACTGCCTGCAAGTTCCATGACTGGTGTGGAGCCAATAACACATTTTTCTGCTGCCCTGCGGTCTGTAAAAGTATCTTTCTGCCGATCCTGTTCCCCGGACCGGCAGAACACTGGAAAATCATCCCCCCTGCCCCCGTCCATCAGAACCTTATCTGATGCGCCAACGGTGTCAAAACCGTTGCACATATTAATAACGGTGGGCGATGCTGCCCGTTTTACCAGCGAAACCTCTTTTGGCGCCTGAAACAGGATGCTGCCTCCTTTCAGCCCTATGGTTTCTTTTGCCATGACTGTCAGTGAACGGTGGCTTGTTACACCTGCCCCCGCAGCATCGGACAGCTTTACTTCCAGCAGCTTTTTCTGCTTCATGTCCGAAATCCCATGGCATCCGGTTCGAGATACAGGCGTTTCTTATCCTTTGTGGTAAAATACCGGTGGGTGTTTTTCAGTTCCGGGTTTCCCTTTCCATTCCTGCGGACGCCGCATACCGCCCTGTCCCCGCCGCCTGCGGCATTCCCAATGTGGATGTATACACGTTCTCCCTTCTCTGGCATACAGTACGCCAGATTCCCCATATCAGGCTGCCATGAATACCAGTAAGCACTTTCCTCTGGCTGCGCCAAATCCATGTCAAATTTTACTTTTACCTGCTCTTCTTTTACATCCAGCACTGCCGCCGGGAGCATCAGCCCTGTCAGGTATGGATTTTCGTACCGCTCTGTCTGAAAGGCGGCTCTTCCTGCCAGTGTGTAGTAAAATTGTAACAGGCCTTTTTCCAGACGGCATTCCTTTGATGATACGGTATATCTGCTGGACTCCCATTCAATCTTATCGCCAATCTCCCAGTTCTGGCTGGTGCGCACACGGCGGCAGATGCTCCTGCCCTGCCTGTCAGACCGGATTTGTTCACACACGGTGCTGCTGTCTGCCCTGTGTATGTTTCCATCCGGCATGCCATTATGTACACAGGCAGCAGCGGAATACACGGATGGCACGAGAACGGTATGCAGCCTGCTGGCAAGTCTTTTTAAGAATGCCCAGTCTGTTTCTTCAATCTGGTACAGCGGAGCCTGGACTGCCTGGTCTGCACCATGAAACCATAATTTTGCCCCCGGCGTGCCTGCAAGCACCTGCTGCATTACTTCCCCGTATGTCATGGAGATGTCCTGAAAGCTCCTGTTCCTTCTTAAAAGATCAAGCTGCTGTGTGGCAGAAACGCCTGTCAGCACTACATGATATGACGAACCCTCATGGGTCATCTGTACTTCCCTGATCTGCCCCGCAAACAGCAGGCGGCTGCCGGCTCCTGTCATCAAGGATGTCCCAGACAGAGGCTGTAAGACGGCATCCTCCGCGTATTTCTCAGGGACGGTGCCTTCTACCTGACATACTGCATGGTCGTTTCTGTCAACCTTCATATCAAACTTCTGTATATCCGCAATTGGGACTGCGGAACGGACCTGCAGGTCCCCCTGTGTATAGGTCTGCATTTGTACATTCCTCCTTTGTGTTTTAATTTTCTAAATCTTCCATGAATTTTTAATGCACCTTAGGGTATAGGATCATTCAGATTCTTATTCTCTTCAAATTCCAAAATCTCTAATAGTTCTTTAAAAGTGCTTGTCTGTGGGATGGCATACTTTCCATCGCGGATTTTCAGGTCATTCTTTTTCATATATTTTATCAATTTGACTAACACTTTTTTATCCAGCAGATTAAGTTTGGTATTCGGATCACCGTGCGGTCTGTTATTTCTCATACTATAAATGTATTCCAAATATTCAGCATCCGCATCCACTACATCAATATATAGTGTCTTCCCTATTCTGAAAGTACACCACCTCCATAAATTAACCGCAAAATACATAACTATTATAAATATAAATATCCCCGCCAGCATCAATAAGATTTTTAACATTTTTTTACCTCTCATCCATCATTCTCCTTCAATTCAGATCACAATCCGCTTTATATTCTGCAATATCCGCAGCCGCGTCTGCCGGGCTATAACCTTGTATGTCATATCCACCCAAGAAACGTATAATATATTCATTACAACCTATCATTTCTTCAATATTATCAGGAAGTGTCCATGTTTTTTCGGTTGTCGGAACATTTATACCTATAGACTTTAATGCATCAACTGCAAAAGTAGTACAGTTGTTAGTAACAACATTATATTTTTCATCATAATTTTGGGCAAATTCCAGCAACTGATCTGCCTGTTCTCGCGTGATCTCATATGTTAAATATTCATTATACTCATGTCCATTATCATTTTCTACCCCTCCCTTTATGCTTCTCTGAAAAATTATATCTGTTCTTGTCAGTTTTTCAGGATAAAAACCAAATGAATAAACATCTCCATTGCCATAATCAACAGTAAGAAATGTATGTCCAACTTCCATATTGTTTATCGCATTCCTTGTTCCTGGATCTGGAGCTTCAACACAAAATGTTACAGTCGGGTTCTCTACTGGTGTGTCTGCTGCTGGTAGATTCAGCCAATCATCATCATCATCTGTTCCCTTCTTCGCTTTTTTAGGACTTCGTCCGTTTAAATCAAAGAAAATCAGCGGATTATTCCAGCAGTATCCATACCGGTTCAACGTCTTGGGTATGTTATTTCTTCCCCGCAGGATATCCTCCGCCGTAAATCTTCCCACACCCGGCTGATATTCCCTCGCCTGCGCAAAGTATGTCCCACTGATGTCATCATACCTGTACCCGGTAAACCCAAACGGCTGATGTTCTCCCTGTCTGCTGTACTGTCTTCCCGCGCCTGGTTTCTTTTCCGGGTCATATAAATCTGCGCCAAACTCATCGTATCCGTAAGCCGCTCCGCTGCCGCTTCTGTACAGCACGCGCAGCGGACTTCCCAATTCATCCTGTAAATAATACTGTAGGGTTCTGTTTTCATCCTCCATGGCGGATACGTTCATATCCCAGTAGAAGGTCTGCCGGTGTTTTCCCTTCTGGAGTTCTAGCAGGTTATGGTATGGCTTTGTCAGATCCAGCAGGTATTCTTCTGTCTCTCCGGCTGTGCTTCTTGCTGTTCTCTGGCCCAGCGCATTATAGAAATATTCCGCCTCTGTGCCTTCACTGTCCCATGCCTTTTCCAGTCTGTTCATGCTGTTGAAGGCATATCCGTGCAATAGATCTCCATCCTGATACTCCCCTGTCAGATTGCCACGCTTATCATAGGTGTAAGTTTTCTGTATGGTATCCTCCGGGAACGCGTCTTTACTTATTTCCTGCCTGATCAGATGGTTTAGGGCATCATATTCAGAGACTGTCATAATGCCTCTCGTGCAGTCTTCCATGACGGTACGGTTTCCAAATGTATCATACTGGTAGCTGCGCAGCGGCTTTCCATCTTTTTCAACGCCTGTCAGCCTGTGCAGCCCGTCATAGGCATACTGATAGCTGCCGCTTTCCTCTGGAAATCCCCTCCTTTCTTTTCTGATGGCGGTTTTATTGCCTGCCGCATCATAGGTATACTGAAAGCGGTCAAGGATGCCGGATGCATCTGTGTGTGACAGCTCTCCCAACAGACCGGTTTCATCATACTGCCATCTGGTAATATATCCGCCGGAGGTTCTCTTTTCCGAGAGGCGCCCCTGTCCGTCGTACTGGTACTGCGTCCAGAGCGGGTCCCGCCCTGCCGCGGTGCGGTTCATCTGAACTGGACGCAGCAGGCTGTCATATTTCCAGCTGATTTTTGTGCCGTCTGGATAGATCATTCCCTCGCGCTGTCCCATGCTGCCCCATTCATAGCGCACTGTCCTTCCATTGTGGTCTGTGATGCTGACTGGATTCCCCTGCCTGCTACGCTCAATTCTGGTCTCTCCCAGCCAGTCTTTCACGGCTGCAAGCTGCCGTAACGGGGTGTATTCCATCTGAGCGCTTCTTCCGTCGCCGTACAGGATGCTTTCCGGTCTGCCGTCTGGTGTATAGGTATATGCTGTCACCAGTCCTTCCCTGTCGGTCTTTTCTATCATTCTGCCAAGTGCGTCATAGCAGAAATGTTCCTCGCCGCCTGATGCGTCACGGATGCATACGACCTGTCCAAAGGCGTCTCTTTCATACGCTGTCGTGCGGTCTGCCTCGCCTGCCTGTCCATGCTGGCAGATATAAATCAGGCGGTCCGCTTTGTCATAGGCATATTCTGTCTTATTGCCAAGGGCATCCGTTACTTCTTTCAGCCTGCCGTTTAGTGTGTAAGCATATTTTGTCACATTCCCGTCTGCATCTGTGGCGGAAGTGACATTGCCTATGGCATCATAGGTGTAAGATTTTTCCTGGCCTGCGCTGCCTGAGACGGTCAAAATCCTGCCCATGCAGTCATAAGTGTAGGTTATGCTGCGTCCGCTCTGGTCTGTCTTCTTTTTCAGCCTGCCGATGCTGTCATATTCATAAGATATGTATGTGCCGTCTGAATATTCTGTCTTTTCCAGCCTGCCGCCGGGGAGATAGGTATGTCTGGTTGTCCTGCCTGCGCCGTCTGTGATGGTGGCTGGTCTGCCCAATGCATTGTACTCATATCTGGTGGTGTTTCCGTGAATGTCTGTCTCTTCTGTCAGTTCTCCCAGTATGTTATAACGGAAAGTACGCTGGTTTCCTGCTGCGTCTGTGATGCTGCTGATTTTTCCGGTCTTTTTATCATATGTATAGACTGTTCTCCCGCCGACAGGACTGATTACGGCAGTGACACGGTTCAGGGCATCATATTCATATGAAACCGCGGTCATGACCTCTTTTCCGTCTCCTGCCTGTGCCCTCAGCAGGTTTCCGGCAGGGTCATAGGTGTATTCTGTCACCCTTTCCGCAGGTTCCTCCTGCTGCGGCGCTGTCTGCTTTGCCTGTATCAGACGGTTATTGCGGTCGTACTGGTATGCAGACACTGTGCCGGACGGGGATACTTCCTCCGATATGTTTCCTGCCGGATCATAGCTTATTTTTGTCTCACTGCCTTCTTTATCGGTAATCTTCTCCGGCTTTCCGACCACGTTATAGGCTGTCAGCATGACGCCGCCGTCAAAGTCTGTGGTCTTCACTGGTCTCCCGCTGGCATCATAGACATAGCTTCTGACAGCGCCTTCGGGATTTGTCTCAGACAGCAGATGATCTCTTTCGTCATACTGGTAGCTTACCTGATTTCCCTCACTGTCTGTCACCTGAATGACGCGGTTGAGCGCATCATATTCATACAGGATGGCGGACTGGCCTGCATTTGTGATGCTGCTGATATTGCCTCTTTCATCATGGGTGAGTTCTATGCTGCTTCCGTCAGGCAGAATGATCTGTACGGGCAGTCCTTTATCGTCATAGACCGTCTTGCGGCTGCGCCCTAAGGCGTCTGTTGTCCTAATCAGATGTCCATCCTTATCATAGATGTTTTCCAGAAGCTGATCGCCCTCAATACTGGCTGTGAGCAGTTTCCCTTCTGTATTATAGGTAAAATTTTTCACAATGCCAAGCGCATCCTGAATTTTAATTAAATTTCCCTGCTCATCATAGCTGTACTGGGTCTTATTGCCGTTCTTATCGACATATAAGGTTCTCTGGTCATTGTCATTGTACGCATAGCGCTCTTCGCCGTCTTTATAAAGAGTACGGATATTGCGGAATTTATCATCGCTCTCGTAGGAAGTGATGTATCCGTTCTGGTCTCTTGCGTAGGTGCGTTTTCCCTCATCATCATAGAGAAATTCCGCCGTACCCCCGTCTGGAAGTGTCTGGCTGATGACCCTGTTTGCGCCGTCATAGACATTCCTGACGCCCTCGATTCCCCTTGGCGTGGTCACACTCTCAAGACGCAGGTTTTCATTGTACTGGTAGGTGTACGTCTGCCCTGACGGATTAATATACTGCTGCAGTACACGGTAGCTGTAGCGCAGGCATACCTCTCTTCCGGTGTGGTCGCTGACATGGTACAGGTTCCCCTCTTTATTATACCGGTAATACAAGATGCCTCCGTTTGCGCCTCTTGCTTCACAGAGCTGCCCGCTGCTGTTGTATACAAAGCGGTCTGTATTTCCGTTCCGGTCTTTCCTTGTCAGAAGCCTGCCCTGTTTGTCAAAGGTGTATTCCATCCCCTGCCCTGTTGCGTAATGGTATCCGTTTGGTTCCTGCTTGATCAGTCCGATGCCTTTCAAAAGCGGCGTGTAAAGATTACCAATGCTCCTGCGGTATGGCACGACGCGCCCGTCTCCAAGATGCAGCTCCAGCATGCCGTCCCCTTTGTCATCAACTGAAATCTCATAATTGTGATGCCAGCCTTCCCCCAGCGCACCACCGCTGTACTCTTCCATGGAATTATAAGTGATGTGGAAGGACAGCGTCGTGATACCGTGTATGACCAGATCCTCTTTCTCATAGATAAAATTTCCTGTATTCAGATTTATTGGGTCGAAGCCAAACACCGAGCAGCCCATTTTCCCAAGCATCGCTGCAAATCCTAATATCGGATAGCGCGCCATCAGCTGCTTCCAGTCAATCTTCCGTACGTCTCCCTGCCCTGAGGTCTCAGGTACGATAATGCCGCCTTTGCGGCACAGCAGGATGCTGTCCATTGTCAGGGCGGTGTCTCCGTTTAATTTTTCTAATTTCCATGAGCTGCCGCTGGTGTTGATCCACTTGTCTGCCAGCGACATGCACTCTCTGCATGTTCTCCCGCAGCTGCTGATTCCACAGATGCCAAACTCAGGGATGTTCTCTCCCTTCCTGCTGTCAGAGCAGTTTGCCTTGGGTCTGCCGCTTGCTATAACGTTGTGCCCTTCTGATATGACAAGCGTGCCGGGTTTGCTGCCCCACATGCAGCGAAGTTTGGCGCCTGTTACCAGATAACTTTTGTTCATTCTCCACCTCTCCTTTCCTCTCACTCCCACACAATCATCCGCCGCTCCGCGCTGCTTCCATTGTTTCTGTATGTTCCTGTTCCTTTGCGGATTCCATCCAGTATATCCACAAGCTTTTCAAAGGCTTCTTCGGTGCTGATCTTCCTGACATCCTGTACACTTTCGCCGGTCTTTCGACGGATATAGTCTGTGAGAATTCTGTAGTCTGCCGCCTCCTGCCCTTGCAGCAGGAAATAGGCAAACTGGATGTCCTGTTCTTCTGCCTTTTCACACTCGAGCACTTTCTGGGCGAAATAGTCTGTGATGTCCTTTGACAGGGTATTCTGCCCTGCGCAGGACCATGTGGCATTTGCCAGATTTACGGTGTCATACTCCGTCTGTATATCATAGAAATCCTTGTACTCCGTGCGCAGCACTGCGCCTTCTTTCAGCTTGAACCGGCACAGTTCGATTTCGTTTTTTCTGCGTTCCAGACTCTCGTCCAGCACAAACTCTGTCAGGTATCTTGTGTAATCTGGCAGGTCCTCCTTCTCTTTTAACCGGAATTTCAGGCTGGTATACTCCCCTGTCGGCGTATAGGATACGGTTTCCTCCCCTGTGATCAAAAAGATATAATCCGCACACTTGATCATTCCCGGCGCGATGCGCAGTGTGCTGCCTTCTGGGTGTATCCCGCACCCAGAGAGGATTCCATTGGCATACTTCAGATATTTTATCTGTAACGCTGAACAGGCGTAATCTCTGAGCGCCCACAATAATTCTTTCTTCATAATTCTTCCGCGCTCAAAAGCCGGATATATGTGTTCCATCCTCACCAATCCCTTTCGTATTTATTTCATTCCATCATATAGATTCATCGTCCATCCCTCATGCTCAAATGGGAAAAACTGCATGTCTCCCATATACAGCCGCTCCTCTTTCCTGTACACCGGCACGATCACATATCCCCATTCCTGACTGCGCTTCCATGCAAAGAAGCGCAGCTCATTGTCCACAATGCTGTCTGTATCCTTCTGCGGAATCCTTGTACTGTACGCTTCCTGAATCTGCTCATAAGTCACCTCCCTGAACTGTTCCAGCGCGCAGTCGAGACAGAACCGGTACCGCTCCCTGCCCTCTGTATCTCTCAGATACAGGTACAGTGTCAGGTCCTCTAAGTTTCTTGACACATAGCGCGTCACCTCCCTGCGCTGAAAACCGTTGACCAGTTCAACTTCCTTTCCATTGTGCGTGAGCGCGCTGACCGTGTAAGGCAGCCGCGGTGTGTCCGTATACAGCTGTGCCTGCGCATATCCCAGCCGTTTGTCCCGTATGTATTTTAGTGCACCGTCCACACATCCCGTCTTTAAATCTGTGTCCCCTGCTCCTTTGCTGCTGCGCCGGAACTGTATCATGCGCCCCGGTATAAATTCCTTCAATGCTTCCTTGAAAATATCAATTTTGCAGGACTGCCCTGTCAGCCTCAGAAAAGAAAAGTCCCTGAGTCTGTCTCCCTGATAAAGCGGCTCCATCAGCTTTTGTACCGCACCATAGATCTCTCCTCTGATCACGAGTCCGATCTCGTAGAGATTGATAATGATTTCTGGAAATTCTTTGATAATGCGGAATGCTCCGTTCTCCTGTATGGACAGCTTCCACTTGTCTGCCTGCACCCACGCGATGCTGCTGTCCTTATTTTTATCTGAGGAAATTCCCACCCTAAGGATCCCTGCCTGCCCATAAAACTGCTTCTTCACCTGCTCCGACAGGTAAAATAAATGGTAGAAATTATTCCTGACCTTGAAATACGCTTCGCGGCTTCTGGTCCCATACTCCCCGAACCGGGTCGGAAGATACTGTTCCGCTGTCTCATAGGCTTCTTCAAATGCACTGTACAATCCCGCCGCAGCACCTGCATCCGTATCCAAATCCTGCAACAGCGCATCCGCAGATACCAGAAGGCGGAACCCAAACCTTTCCACCAGCCGCAGCTTGATATACTGCATGATTCTGTAAGTCAGATAATTCCCGCCAAAATCCACATCTCCATTCTCATATGCAGTCCTGATGCTGATATGGTAAGCTACCCTGTCATCATGAAACCGGAACTGACACGCACACAGGTTTGTGGCTGTGCCTCCGCAGTCCAGAACAAGCGCCTGATACTCTGTATCTTCTTCGAGTTTCCGAGATTCCAGCATACCAGAGACGGTGTTGTACAAGATGGATACCCCCTCGTCCGGCAGTTCATTGTCGGGCAGCATATATTCCGGCAAAATCTCATGGAAAAGCTTCTGAAACAACGCAGTCTGCCTGACCGGACAGGGCACGTATACCTGCCGCACCCTGCATTTAAAACAGTTTTCCGTGGTTCTGACTACATACATGAAAAATTCCCTGATAATCTCCCGGCGTGCAAGGAATGTCCTCCTGCCTTCCCTGTCTGTGATCTCCTCCTCTCTGTCCGGGTCACAAACCCACCGTTTCATGTCATAAAAAATACTAAATCCTTCATCTACATAGCCTGCATTGGACAGCTTCACCGCCTCCCGTCCAAATACAAACTGCGGCGTGCCCTCCTGAACCGCAGCAACGCCCACCACTGTGGGCACCATCCTGTTTCCGTCGGGAAATACGGTATACTGAACTGCATTCTCCTGAAAATTCTGTGCAAACGGTGCCCCCTTCGCCTCCTCAAAATACATCGCGTCCAGCCAGACTCCTGCTATGGTGCTGTCAGTGCCAAAACCGATTACCAGCGGCATCTTGAGGTCGATCGGCCTGCGGACTTCCACATCCATGAGCGGTATCTTATAAGCCGACAGATGCTCCGGCATCTCCCCGCCCAGTCCGTAATAGATGGAAAACAACATATCCGATTCCTGCTGCGGAAAACAGTATAAGTTATACTCTTTCCAATCGGACTCTCTGCACGGCATTTCCTCCTCCCGGACTACATACAAATGCTCCCTGTCCTTTTCATTCGTGCGCAGATGAAAAATCCCGCAGACTTCCCGCTCTCTGCTGACAAGAAGTGCATTTGTATTCTCCAGCGTACTGCGATATGGCATCCGCACCTGATCCGCTGTGTCCACAGACAGCCCTTCATATACGATCAGCCGTGAAGGAATCTGCAATACTTTCTCCCGCAGGGGAACTATCCGCCGGTTGTCAAACATCATTTCCAGCATACGGATGCCTGTCTCAGACGCGGAGTGTATCAGCAGCTGGTCCTTTGTCCCACGGTAGCGCATAATGGTGTGTACCAGCTCTTCCTTGTCCATCGGATTGAGTATCCCCTGTATGATCCGCTCCCGCCTGCAAATCTCCCGCAGCTGGTGTGTCGTCATCAGTTCCAGCTCACTCAGCCTGTACAGCGTCTTTTTCTCCTTCTCCCTGAGTCCTTCCCTGTTTAAGATATATCCACTCATTGCCTCTCATACCTCCGCTAAAATATCACCATCTCATCCACAAGCATTGTCTCATCCACGTCGATAATGCCAAAATGGTTCTCATAAAAGAAATGCACTGTCTCCTGCACCGGCAGAAACAATTCCCGCAGAAATGCCGCGCGCTCCCGCTGTATCTGTGTATCCTGCGTCCCGAGATACACCAGCAGTTCATATGCTGTCTCGTTGTCCTCATAGACCATTGCTTCTGCATAGATACCTGTCACTGCCTTCCTGAATTCCTCCTGATAGTTCCCCGTCTTTAACAGGCGCAGGTACGCCCGCAGAATCAGCCGCTGCTCCTGTTTTCCAAACAATGCAAACCGCCTTTTGGTTCTATTGCCATACCGCCCCAGACAGAGATCCTCCGACAGCAGACGGTAATAATAATCCTCCTTTGAGAGTCCTTCCCGCAGATCAAGCTGTGTGATATAATGCATACACACATCGAAGAAAAGCGCCCTTGTCTGCGTCATCTCGTCCGTGTTGCGGTCAAACAGCCGCCCGAACACATCACCGAAACGGTAGAGGGGATTGATCTCCACTATATCCCCCTCCGGCTCCATGATGTTCAGGTCTGTCACGGACACCTCTATGTACGGGCTCGGCGTGGATGCCTCCATAAAGCGCAGCCCGTCACGCTCCCTGCCGTTTCTTTCCGCCTGTAAGACGGCTTCCCATGCATAATTCATTCCAATACCCCCACACACCTGTACTCTATAAACTCCAATTGCAGCTGTGACAGGATATACCGCAGCTGCGATTCATACAGATAATCCCGGCCGTCATCCTGTCCCTCCCTATGAAAACGAAACACCAGCAGGCTCCTCTGGTCCCGCGCAAACACCTGCGTTCCGGTAAAACTGTTCATATCTCCTTCCAACATATCCGCCACGCTGCCCTTTTGCCGGATCTCATATCCTACAGCCTCAATCTGAAAACCTCCTGAAAGCTCCTCAATCTTGCGCATCAGCTCCGCGGGCGTCTGGATAAAGTTTCCGGCATGGTGCAGATATCTTGCCGCAAAATTGTCCTGCCTGTGGTTTGACAGTACAGGATAATGATATCCATAAGAATTTCCCCTGTCTCCCTGATACAGTCTGCATACCGATATGTCACCGGGAATTTCCCTGCCTGTCTGCAAAATCACCTTATTCTTCTCATACCGGATAGACCGCACATTCTCTCCTGCATCCACCAGACAGCCATCTGTGCTGTTTCCGTACTCCCCCACATAATAGACATGCTCATAGACCACCTCATCAATACACGGATGCCGAAACTCCTGTGACTGAAGGACTTTCTCCTGCATATTCCAAAGCGGTATGATGTCCTCCTGCACACAGGATGAAAAGTCCCCCCACTGAAATACAGGCTGTGCCTTATCGGGAACCGTTTCGTCCGGCACCAGATCAAAAAAGCGCTCCAAATGTCCCGTCTGCACGGTCTGCCATGGTACATGATTTCGTATAAAAAGTGTATACAGTCTTTCCATGCACATCTGGTACCGCTCAGGCTGCACAATGCTGTAGCACAGCTGCTGTCCTGTTTCCCGGTCCGCTGCATATACCGTTCCCTGCTCCATGAATCTCTGACATGCCGCGTCATCCGCCATGAGATACACCGTCATGCGTCCGCTTCCTTTTGGCGGCTTTAAGTCCTCCTCGCAGACCGGGCGCCAGAATGGATTGATCGGGTCATAGTCCGCCCTGTCTATGACGGTCATAGCGGTCTGGAACCCCTTCCATGGATTATCCAGATCCTCCCTGATCCGCTGTTCCAGCGCTTTATACTTTGCCTCTGTCCATGCTGCCAGCTCCCCAAAACTTCCAAGGAGCAGCTCTTTGGCATATCTGCGCTCATCAAGGTCATCAATCTCCCTGAGCCGCCGTTTGATATAGTTCTCATAATCAAATTCTTTTTCCTCTGTCATCTTATCCCCACCATCTTATTTTTACTCTGCCTCGGCTGCTTCTTTTTCTGCTTTTTCCTTTTCTTTCTCTTCCTGCTCTTCTTTTTCCTTCTGCTTCTCTTTCTCCTCCTGTGCTTCCTTGGCGTCGATGAGGTCAATCTTTCCCTGCACTTCGTCCGCTTTGTTATCTTTGCCTATTTCGAGATATGCTGCCTTGGCATATTGATAGTGTATCTTTGCCTGCGCATAGTCCTTCTGTTCTTCCAGAAGGCGTGCCAGCTCCTCGAGCGCCTTCGCATCCTCCACCCGCGCCGCGACCTCCTCCTGCTTTTCCTTTAACGCCGCGATCTTCATATTCAGAAACTCGATCTGCGCGGTGTCTTCCAGCGCGCCATACTTCTCCATGGCGATGAGGTAAAACACGTTTGCCCCGTCCAGATCTCCCTGTGAGAAGGCTTCCTCTCCCTGCCTGACCAGCTCTGCCGCCGCAGCCTGTTCGGCGGCAAGCTTCGCTGCCTGCTCCTCGCTTTGCTTCTCCTGTTCTTTCTTCTCCTTCTCTTCGGCTTCCCTGACAGCGCTCCACTCCTCGTAGAGCTTATCCAGTGCATCCAGCGCCTGCTGTTTCCCGTCATTAAAATAAATGGCTGCCGCCCTCGACTTTGCTTCCAGATATTTCTCCTCTGCCTGCTCGTAATTGTCATGCTCAAACAGGCTGTCCCCCAGCTCGATGCTGTCAAAGACCTGCTCATACTCCCGGATCTGTCCCAGCCTGTCCTCAATGTGCGAAAGTCCGGCATTATCCGCATGGCGCACCTGTTCTCCTGCCTTGATGTAGGCATCCTTTGCACCCGCATAGTCACCGCCGGCATAGGCATCATCCGCACCGATCACTGCCTCCATACACATCAGATATGTCTGATATCTGTCCGCCGCTTCCCTGTCCTTTAGCTTCTGCGCCTGTTCGAGCGCCTTTGTGCACTCTTCCTTTGCGCGCAGGAAGTTATCGGCTTCTATGTACTGCTGCGCGTTGGAAAAATACTGCTCCATGTCCGCCCGCTTCTGCACTCTGTCCCTGTGCCAGAAATACAGGACCAGCGCTGCCACTACCGCCATCACAAGAATCGTCAGTGATATGGTGGCTGCTTTTTTTATTCTCTTTTTCCGGTCCGGGTCTGTAAATACTTTTTCGATATAGACGGCTGCAAATGTATAGTTTTCCAGATTCGCCGGCTGGCGGGAAAGCAGCAGGTCCTCCACCTTGTCGCATTCCTCCATCGGCTCATTTCCAGCCTCCAAAAAGACATCTGCAAGCTCTCCCTCATCCACATTCTCCCAGATGCCGCGCGTATACAGCGTAATGATATCCCCATTGCAGAGTTTTTTCTTTTTGGACACAAAGGGCTTAAAATGCTCCCTGCCAAGATAGGCATACAGGTTATTGCGCTCCTCATGGCGTGCGACTTTGTCCTGCGTGATCGCCCCCTCCTGCACCATGTCCTGACTGAGTGACATATCCGATGTAGCCAGAATGCACCTGCCCTCACGGTACAGCCTAAGGCGCGTGTTTCCCGCATGTCCATAGCGGAATTTCACATAGTCCGTGACCACCACTGTGACAGACGCCTTCTGTTTCTCATAGCTTTTGCCCTGTAAGAGCTCCCGATTGGCGGATTTCAGGTATCTTTTCAGTTTTGCCTTACTGATGCCCGGCTCTCTCTGGAAGGCATCCACCACCGCACTGATCGCCGCCTTCGCCCCCAGTGCCTCGCGCATTTGGGTGATGCCGTCCGCTATGACATAGCACGCATAGCTGTCCAGCTCCACGAAACCAAAGTAGTCGTTGTTGCTCAGCTGGCTTCCTGCCTCTGACAGAAACGCCGTTTTGATACTGCTGTTATATTTCCTCATATGAATCCCTCGACCAGCACGATGCTGGCATTATCCTTCTCCTTCTGTATCCCGGTGTTGACTGCCTCTATGATCTCATAGGCTTTCTGCTGTAACTTCCCGCGTCCTGCCAGCAGCTCCTCGATGCGCCTCCAGTCTGTCCCCTCATAGAGCCCGTCGCTCATCAGCACCACGATATCCTTCTCTTTGAGCCGCACCGGCGTATCAAAAAATTCGATCTCTTCAAAACCATCCTGCCCGATATAATTATAGAGCCGCTTATTTTCGAGCAGTTCCAGTGCCTGCTGCCTCGTGATGCTGCCCTCCATAAACTTTCCTTCCGCCAGCATATCGATCGTATGTCCTGTGGAGAGCGGCACCAGCCCGCCTCTGCGGTATACAGCAACTTTCACATTCCCAGCGACTGCATAGTACAGCTGGTTATCCCGGATCAGCACTGCCCCTACGCTGGCGCCTCCCCTGCCGTCATCCAGTTCGTCAAGAATCGCCGTGTTTGCCATGCGGAAGGAGTGCTGAAAGAAATACGCGGGATTTTCAGCGGACTGGTAGCAGGTAAACATGTCCTTCAATGTCTCCACGGCAATCCTGGACGACACCTTACCACCATAACTTTTGCCCATGCCGTCAGCGAGCACTGCCAGAAATGCATCGGGTCCCTGACAGATCCCATAATTGTCCTCCTGAACCTGTCTGGTCCCTATGGTCATCGCTCTGCCGACACGAAACCGCCGCATGACTCTTCCTGCCGCTCTTGCAGGAGACAGGAACCGGACTGCGGTCAGAAGAAAAATAAACAGATAGATTACCAATATGACGATTTCTTCCCTTATCATCCTCATTCCTCCTACTCCCACTTGAAATGCTCGCCGCAGAAAGGGATGAACAAAAACTGGCTGTCGCCCATCTCGATCACATCATACTCATGCAGCTGCGCCGGCGCATACACTGCCTCGCCGTTCAGGTACACAATGCCGTTGCTGTCGCCCGGCAGCAGCACCGTCTTGCTCTGTTTCTCGTCATAGACCACCACACAGTGGTTCCGCCGTGAGATCTTGTTATCCCCTAAGATCTGAATGTCCATGTCATCCGCCCTGCCGACAAAGTTCTTGCCTGCCATCACCCTGTAGTCCTTGCCCCTGCGCGGTCCTGCCACACAGACCACCCAGCCGCACACGGGATTTTCCTCCTTCATAAAAAGGGCTTCCTCGATCTCCGTGTCCGTCTGTCCGACCTCCTTCTTCTCCCTTGTCGCTGTCTCAATATTGCAGTACGGGCATATCGTCCCGTAACGCCTGCTGGAAAACATGTGTCCATTCTGGCATCTGATTAAATTGCTCATCGTTCTATTCTCTCTCCTTTACCTTTTCTTCTGTTTGCTCTGATGGAGATACGACCCGTTTGTAAGCCGCATCTTACTGACACGGAAACTGATCTGGTACTTCCCTGTCGCACTGTCCTTTTTGATGATGGTCTGACCCACGGCGGCAAGTGCACCCGCCGCCTTTGCCAGCGCCCCAAGCTCTCCTCCTGCCCCCATAAGCGGCACAGCGCCAAGAACTTTGGGTACACACGCCTTAAAATCAGGCGTCAGACGTACATTCTCCTGCGAGAGCGGCTCATACGTCTTACATGTAGTCGCCCTCAGATATACTTTCTCCCCCTTTCCGTTAAATTCATCTCCCATATGAAACGAACTTTTTTTACTTCCCATCTATATCTGCCTCCTTTGTGTTTATATAACATACGGTCTCCGGCTCCTCCATGTATCCGCCGCACAGCACTTCCAGATCGTCCTCCAATAAAAGAGAGCTGCCTGTGATTCTGCCCTCGATTGCTTTCACCAGCCGGGGGAGAACGCCACAGAACAGCTCCCAGTCATCTGACAGCAATTGCTGCCGGATATGAAATAATTCGTATTTTTCCAGCCGTATGAACGCCTTCGCTAACAGATTCTCCGCCTCCTCCATGTCCTTTTCAATCTCCTCATGTATGACGTCTGGCATCCAATAAATACAGTTCATCGCTTCATCCAGATACAGTCTTTTATCTGCCATTGCCAACGCAATCTCATGACTCTGCGTGTATCCGCTCGATCTCAGCCGGAAAAAACACAGATACTTTATCCGTCTCTGTGCTTCGGTCTCCTGAATGTCTGCCTGACTTTTGACCAGATGGTCTATCGTCTCTGTAAGCGCCGGAAGCATCTTTTGATACGACTCCTCAAGCACCTCTTTTCTCGCGGCTTTCCTCTCTGCCCGGTATGTTTGCAGAAAGTCCGTCAGTTCTTTGGTACGCTGCATATACATCCCTCCTTAAAGTATGTCCCATAATTCCTCTACTGACTGGAAGCACTGCTCCACAATGCCCTCCCACTGATCCTTTACCCTCGGCGGACAGTTGAAAATGCCATGCAGAACTGTCTTCCGCATCCGTATAATGTACATGCGGTTGTAATTCTGCCCGTCAAGCGCATAGCCCTTAAAGCCAAACCAGCTCATCTCACTGCCCTTGTCCGCCGCCGTATTGTCTACACGCTCGCTGATGCGGATTGACGGATTCACGTTACGCAGGGCATTCTGGAACTGGCGGCTCATCGTTTTGGTATCTCCTTCTTCCAGCTGGACAGGGAGAATGTTAAAGCAAAAGTTGACCGTAGAGTCCAGACTTGTGATGATAAAATCCGGGGCATTCAGAGACGGGTATTTTACTTCCCGCACCTGATCCGGCATTACGACAAACTGCTCTGGCAGGTATAACCGGATTTTGGTATCCGGCAGTGTGATCTGGGAGAAGGTGATAAGATCATCATCCACGTAGATTCCCGTTTCCAGTGTTGTGTGCTTTCGGCGTTCCTCCTCCCATCGGGCTTCTAAAATCTGTTCATCGTAGTATTCCATTGGTTTTCCTCCTTGTTGTATTGTCTTCAAAAAAGATTCCACCTGTACGGTTGGAATCCTGATTATGACCCTCAATTTTACAGATTTCATAATTTGGGTTAATTTAGTTATTATTTTATTCAAAATCTTATGGGTACATTGAATAAATATGTATATTTATGCTAAATATCAAGCATTTATAGAAAAATATACATATTAGAACCAATTGTATCCCAACCGCACAGGCGCATCTCTTTTTTCATAGTATACGTATCTTCCAAGTACACTGCCCCGACAATTACTTAAATAATTCTTCATATGTATATTCCACCTCTTTAAGCCGCCAATACTCTTGCTCTATTTCGTGATAATTTTGAAATAATTCCTGATATTGTTCCTCTGTTACCCGAAACCACCATCTATTATCTGCATATGTATACATTCCCTGTCTCTTTAATTCTTCATCTGTAAGGCTCACTTCTAGCCTTTGATCAGCATACCTCGGAAAACTGATCATTCTGTAAGTTTCATCGACACTCCAAAAAGTAGTAAATGCCCTCACTTCATATTCCATCTTTCCTTCCTTGTCCAATTGTTTAAAATATACATCCCGCCCATCCCATGATGATGAAATTTTCCTACTGCCGAGACAAGATTCCCATGCGTCAATATTCCAATACCATAACACGCACTTATCCTTTTCGGGATCATATCTGATATACAGCCAGAACATCATTCTAACCCTCATCACCAGCTCCGGCGCCCCATCTTCATCCATGTCAAAAAAATAATATTCATGTTCTGCATCCTCATACTCACTGAGTTTCTCGTCATTATAATCATTTACTGCAAAATCCTTCCAATAAATTTCCGTGTTTGTCCTTGTATCCAGCAATGGGATCTCATTATTCATCATCTTCCGATATATTTTTTTATAAGAATCATACAGAGAAAGATCTCCTTTGTTAAATTCTCCCTGAAATTCTATTTTTTGTATTTCTGTATTCAACATTTCATATATACTATCCTCGATATACGGCAGTTCTATCATTTCTCCTTCATCTCTTCTCTCAAGAAAATCAAATAGGCTCTCATATGTTTTTCCCTGAATCATTATCCCGCTTTGTGGCTCTTCTGCCTCTATATCTCCACTTATTTCATTTGTCTGCTCAATTATTGTTTCCAGATCATTATTATTGTTCTGACTAGTAATTGTTTCTATTTTAATTTCGGCATCCTTGATTTTATTTCGTTTATTAACAGATATCCACAGGATGCTGGACAGAAAAAACACCAATATAAATATTACTATATAAAGTGTTTTATTATTTTTCTTCACTTTTAAATCTCACCTTTACCTCTGCTAATTTGTATTCATTCCATTTTTCTACTCTCAAATAGTTCTTCATATGTGTATTCAACCTCGTTAATATTTATATCTGCTTCTTCTGATGCTTTTATGTATTCACGCGACAATTCTTCACACTGCTGTTCTGTAACCCGAAAGAACCATTTGTTTTCTGAATATACAAATACTCCTTGTTTTTTTAATTCGTCTGTCAAAATTATTTCTTTTTGTTTATCGGCATAAACGGGCAGTGAAAACAAAAGGAGTGATTCCTCGACACTATAGTAATCTAGCCTGTAATTAACTTCACACTCCACTTCCCCATCCTTGCTCAACTGCCAAAAAAATCCATCTCTGGCATCCCAGAATAATGCAACCTTTCTGCTCCCGAAACACGTAAACCATCCTCCCCCGCCTGTATACCATAGCACACATTTTTCCATCTCAGGATCATATCTGAAGATCAGCCAGTATAAATGCCGGACTCGAATCACCAGTTCTGGTGCATCATCCTCGTCCATGTCAAAAAAGTAATATTCAAAATCACCAACCTTTAAATCATATTCCGTAAAACCTTCCAGTTCCTCGAGATCTTTACAGTAGATTTCTTCACCTGTTTTTTTGTTTAAAAATGGGATCTCATTATGCAGCATTTCTCCAAATTTTTCTTTATATGTATCATAAACATCCAGATTCCCACGAAGAAATTCTCCATGAAAATTAATGTCGTCGTATGCCTTTTTCAATATCTCATATGCATTTTCATCTATATATGGCAGTTCTAGATATTCATCATCCTTCTCTCCCCAAAATAAATTGATACCTTTATATTCTTTTCCCTGAAATAAAAAATTATACTCATTACTGTCTGTTTCTGTCTCTTCAATCTCCTCTATATTATCCTCTGTCAAACTTGATTGAGGTAATACAACTTCTGATTCTATTACTGTATTTTGGGGACTCTTATTATAAACCAACACCACACACATTAGGCATACCGCCGACATAAATAATACAAAATAATATAGGTTATTTCGATTCATTTTTTAATTTCACCTCTATTTCCAATAATTCAAATTGAGCAAGATTAATATTTTTATCTTTTTCTACTTGTTTATAATTCGGATAAAATTCTACAATACTACCATCTATATTTTCTTCTTTAAAATCCGTATTATTCGAATATGGATATCTAATACCTGTTTGATAAAATCCACTCTCAACATTAACAGTAACAATTTCATTCGCATTTTTATTATGAGGTTTCCTTTTTCCTTTTGGCTTAGAAAACTTCGTTTCTGGATATTTATTATATGTATGCGCTTTAAAATCACATACATAACACAACAAAGGTATAGTATGATCAGTACCCTTTTCTCTAATTGTTAATTTAATATCTCTATCAAATGCATTAAAATCATCAGCATTTACAAGTCCATCATCTGGGTATTTGTAATTAAATATTTTCGGTCCTACTGCAACACTATATCTTCCCTCATGCTTTGAAGATGCTTTACGATCTGAGTTCGTATACCAATTTTGAAATGATTTTTTTTTGCTCTTTCTCCCATCTTTATAGTCTATATTCACTTCCAATATTTTTTTTGGATCTATCTTTGTTATTATATCTTTATCTGGAAGAATAAACTCATCAGCAACCCATCCTCTTTCACCATTCCCAAGATCTACTTCACACCACTTTCTCCCTGTTTTATCCTTTTTTACAGAATCCTTAATTACATTAATTCTTTTCGTAGCATTAAAGTTTTCTATTATTTCTCCTTCTGTTGAAGCACTACTCCTTATATGCACGCAGTCAGTTAGTACTACATATCGTTCCATTGTTCCTTCTTCTTGCTTTTGCTCTTCTTCTGGTTCTTCTATATCAACCGTTTCTTCAATTGTAATTGTACCACCATACAAGCATACCATATAATCTTCCTTCAACAAAACTTCACTAAAAGTTCCGTCTTCATTTTTAGCATACACCTTATGGCTTTCTGCTTTCGACCACTCTTTAGGTAATAACGGAAAGCATTTATATCTTTCTTCCCCATCCATATTTTTTACTACATCAATGGGATGAGGTACTAAATCCGAGTAAAGGGGCTCATGTCCTTTCTTACCACATGCCCCAAAGTTGCATATATTCTCTCCATTTTTACAATCATTACATGTCAAAATTGCATGTGTTGAATAATATGAACCAGAATCAATACTTGCGTCAAGCAAAATTGTTTTATCCGATAATGAACAAACCAATTTCGCACCTCTTGTTACGTAATCTTTTTCATCGACATATTTATAGAATTCACTATGTATATACATTAATTCAATAGCTCTTTCTCTTAACTCTTTTTCTCTTTTTTTTCTTTCATCTGAGCTAATTCCCTCAAATACAAACGTTTGATATTCTACACCTTCTTCAGTTCGTTTGGTCCAAAGTCCACAATTAATATAATCTTGTTCAACACTTATTTCTACACTATTTCCATTTTGCTCGACACTTGTTTTTAACTCTCCCATATTATTCCCCTATCATCATTCTGTATACCAATAATTTAACTCTGACAAAAACTCAATTCATCCGAACTTCGTACAAATATTGAATCCGCATTAATATATATCCCTTCCTTTGCTAGCATATATACATTATGAAAGCTGTGCACTATGATTTCTTCATCATCCGATGTCAAAAAACATTGATGTCTTGCAGTAAAATTTATTTTGTCATCTGGCAAGTTCATAGAGCATCCGTTATTCGTGTATAAGTGACGATGAGAATAAAAGGCTCCACATCTGAAATCATCTCGTAAACAGTTTAGAACAAAGCCTTCCCTTTCATCCCTACCTTCAAAACAAAGCATTACCCTAGCACCAATTTCTGGCATAGCATAAAGGGCGTTTCCTGTTTCAGGATACCAATTATAAAAATAATTCCCTGTAGAAATTCCATTATCAATATCTAATGCAATTTTAATTTGTTCGTCTCGAACATCTATTACTGTACCAGCCAAACCAAGACTAATAAATAATTCATTATAAGTCATTGTTGTTGTTTCTTTTTCTTTCAAAAAATATGTAAATACTAATTCACCATCTTTAAAATCAGCTGTTACTGTACATATAATCAATTTTTTTCCGCAAAAAATTGTTTTATCTCCAATTTTATAGAAATCCCTGCTTTCAATTTGATATATACTCTCAGTTCTACAATTATCCATCCGTCTTATTTTAACAATATATTCATTTTCCAAAAGCGGCGGAATATTATCGCCATTTCTCATTCCAAACCATAATGCAGACTCTCCTATCTGTACATCTGCAACCAGACATGTCCCTAGATGTCCTGCCATGCGTTTGCAAAAATCCCATACAGTCTCCTGATATTGTATAATGGGTTTTTGTATCTGCTTTTCATTTCCTGCTGTACAAATTACTTTACCATTACCACCTTGTACTGCCTCATTTATAATATCAGCATATGTATTCTCTACCATCCGAAATGACCGTTTTATCAGTTTTTGATCCAACAAATAAGAGCCTGACACTGCCTCCAGAAATATTTTTATTAAACCTCCTGTTACGATCTCTGACACTTTTGATACATATCCATAAAATATTATTTGTTGTCTATCATCACAATCTTTCCTAACGCAAATTTTACTATTATATAATGCTTCTTTCATATATTGTATTGATTGGTTAATACATCCTTTTACGGATAACTTTGCATGACAATTAATATCCCAATAAAAGCTAAAGTTATCTATAATATAAAAAGGAACCTCGCAGATTATCCTAATTGTATGATTTACATTGATCTCCATATACCACTCCACCTATAACTTTATTTGTGCTCCACTTAGATTTAAGTCACCTCCAAGTTTCATTTCTGTACTACCTTGTTTTAATGTTATCTTTTTAGGAGCACTAAATTCAATAGACGAATTAGCACTGCCTATAAACATACCATTGTTTGCCCATATAGTAATCTCATTGTTACTTACCATTTTAATTCCTTCTGTATCTGAAAGCTCTATATATGTTCCATCATTATTAGTTAAAAGTATCTTCTCTGGTGACAATCGAATTTCTTTTCCTTCTCTATTACGCCAAAATTTGCATTCTGGATTTACTCTAAGTCCTCCATCTCCTTCATGATATGCACTTGCAGCATAAGAATCCTTTTCTTTTTCTGTTGGAAAATATAATCTGATTTTATCTCCTTTTTCTGGCATACAATACCATCCGCTTCCATCTTTGGCTGAATAAATAGTGGCATACGGAAACCATCTTTTTCCAGTATTTTTTTTATTCTCATCTTTTTCCAATTCTACCAGTATTTTTTCTCTATCTATCTCCAGCACATTTCCCAATAAAGAAACTCCAGATATCTTATAATTGTATGCCACAGGCACGCTAAGCCCCGCTTTTCGCCGCATATGATATGTATGATACAGCTCATTTCCCCTCATATGGGTCTCGACCTTCCATATGATCATCTTCTGCCCGTCAATGATGCCGCTTCCGCCTAATTCATAGATTTCCCGGTCTTCCCAGATATAGGAGATGGTATCCTGCGGGCTGATATCCATTCCCCTGCCTTTTTTCTGCCAGTATTCCTCTATGTCGCACTGTGTCCTGTACTCTGTGGGTGCAGCACTCCCAGCGCCCAGCCCATCAGGCAGTCCAAAGTAATACTTTTCACCCGGTTCTGTACAGCTGGGCATAAGGACAGTCTGATTCATGCTGGCAAGTCTTTTCATAAATGCCCAGTCTGTCTCCTGATACTGCATGATGAGCTGTCCTGTCTTTTTCCCCTCTCCCACCATCATCCTCGCTTTGGTGTCCTCATATCCCTGTCCGCACACATCCAGCAGATCCCGGTATGTCAGGCTGGATGCCTGAAAGCTGCGTATTCGTTCCCTGTGATCCATCAGCAGGCTTCCCGAATACACCACAAGCTCCATTGTGCAGGTCTGTCCTGAGACATGCATCTTCAGGCTTTCCAGAATTCCATAAAACAGAATATGATGTGTCTCTCCTGACACGGCAGTTATCCGTACCCACGTCTGCTGCCTGCCAAGCCTCAGATATTCCTCTTTTCTGTCAAATGGAATCGTGCCTGTCACCTTTACATAGCCATGTTCATTGACCTGCTTCAATCCCTCGTAATGTTCCACCTGTAATTCTTCAAATGGACGAATGATTATTCTTTCTTCTCTCATTGCGGCATACTCCTCTCTTCTGTGATCCGATACAGTTCGACCTCTTTTAAACCCAGACCAAATATCCCTCTGCGGATCAGACTTTCCGCAAGCTCCATTGAAATAACGGTATGGCGCTTCGATGAATCTATCACGCAGAAAATATTCTTACTGACAGCCACTCTCTCCCCATACTGCTCTGGCGGTTTGGAGATACACATGCCATTTTCATACTCTTTTTCGACTGCCCGCAGAACGCTGGTCTCATCAAACACCGGAAGGAAATACAGCTGCGACTTTCTTTGAAGCTGGTCGATCAGTATCACCTCGCGGTAAAAACATATATCCTTATACATCTTAATAACCTCCAGTACGGCAGGCGACACCAGCAAAAATGGAGACAGAATGATATCCGTAAATATGTTCTTATCCGATGGCTCAACGAATAAAACCAGCCGCTCCGGCAGTTTCGGATATGTCTTTAACTGAATATCCCTGATATCCAGTTTCCCGAACAGGTTCATGATACGGGGTGCGTATTTTAACTCTGGTGTGTCGTACAGTTTAAAGTATTTTGTCATTGATCTGCAAACTCCTTGTTCGTATTTTATATCTATTACTGCACCTTCACTGGCGCCAGTCCCAGATAGATGACATCCCCCTGCTCTATCCTGCATGGCTCCCGCGAGGAGACTTTGTACATCTTTCCTTCCCCGCCGCGCTGGATGCGGGTGCCGTTTTCGCTGTCGAGATCTTCTATGTACCAGCCCCCGCCGCTGTAGTTCATGACTGCGTGTTCTCCGTCCACGGTCCCTGCATAATCGGTATTTTTGAGGTTTACATCCACCTGAAACTCCCCTTCGTCCCTGCCAAAAACGATAGAGGTTTTTCCATATATATCCCATGTGTCGGTCACGTTGTTGTCCTCACCAAGAAGAAGCAGCTCGGATATCCCCGCACGCTTTCTGTCATATCTTAGAAAATGCTTTTCCTCTGACATATCATAGATTGTCATTAACAGGAAAAATACAATGATTGCTGTAAGGAGGAGCAGGCTCGTATATTTCTCTATCGGCTTTTGCAGATAGGCATAGGACAGGACTGCGCCTGTTATGGCGGATATGATGATTGTGATATCCAGAGTGATTTTTCGGTTCATTCGTTTTTAATCCTTTCTTGAATTGAAATATCTTCCTGTGCCTCTATGAAATTTTCTCCTCTATAATAATGCAGACGTAATGTTTTACTATCCAGCATTTCGATATTGGTAACAGGATTTACTGCGGGTGAAAAATCCCTTGCTATTTCCAAATTTAGTTCCTCCTGAAAAAGATCTGTAATAATCAATTTCTCATTTTCCATATATCCAACATACCTGTCTCCTATTAATATGGGATTAAAATAAACCATAGATGATTTTCCCGAAGTTTTGTCAAAATAAAAAGTATATCTTGAAGGTGATCCTGTACTCACTCCAATTTCCAGAACATTCTCTGCCACTTCCCCGATCCATGGCTGTTTGGGATACATCATCGAATAAACTACATTTCCCGACTGATCAAACAGCTTTACCTCATATTCATCGCCAATCTGGCATAAAGAATACTGCTTATTCTCTATAACAGCATATTCTGGCAGTTCACCAATCAGATCACCATTGATGGAACAGATCCGGTCAAATAAAATTTCTTCCATGCTGTCTAAATTCAGAGCAATTCTATCCTTTACAGACACAATTCCACCATTTTTTATGGTCAGATATTTAAAATTTCCATACTTTAAAATTTCGTCCAAATAGACTGTAACATCCGTCTCCATCATTTCCATAACAAGCCTAATACATGTATTATAATTTTTCGCCTGACGTATCCATGCTATATACTCATTTTGATTTCGTATCTCAACCTGAACAGTTCCGTCAGCCCATGTCTCTATAGAAGGCATATTGAGAATATTCTCTATTTCTGACTCTTCTGTTGTTTTCTGTTGTTGATGCTCCACATACTCAGGTTGTGTTTCAACATCACTTTCTTTTTGTTTACCGCATCCTGACAAGAGAGCTATGGTTATAGACAAGAGTATTCTTCTAATACCTGTATTGTTCATTCAAAGCATCACCTCGACACAATAAAAATTTAATATTAATCTATATATTTAAAAAAACGAAAATCATCATTCTCAGTTCCAGTAATCTTTACCTCCTCTACAGATGATGACAACGCAAAATCAGGTACCTCTTTATATTTTTGTGGTTCCTTTTTATGCATTGCTGCCTGCGTCTCAGGACTATAATATAAAACTGCATTTTGGGTTATGTCGTCTTCCTCTCCTCTCAATATAGGCATAATTACCTGAATCATTCTTTCTATATTTTCATTGGAATAATCACGATTCTTAAAATAAGCTTCCGCTTCCAAATAAGGAACGTTACGATCTTTATATGCATCAAAACCCGTGTATTTAACTATCTCTACCGGAGTTTTATATTGACTCCATTCTCGTACCCCGACTCTATTCATTATTATATTCGCAATGGCTCTCCATGAATTTTCACTACATGCATCCGCCTCCCCATAAATTGTTGTAACTAATAAAATCTCATCATCACTCAAATCAGAATAATCATCAAGTATAAGTCTTCCTTGTCCTGATGTTAATGGTATAATCAGTCCTCCGCGCTTGCAAAACAAAACAGATGTTCTTGTTATACCTTCTGAGTTACTGACAATTGGTTCTTTCGTACCATCTTCTTTCTTTATCCATGTTATATCCGAAATACTCAGATAACTCGGCTCAATAACAGAATGCTCACTATTGCTTAATGGCATATTATCCCATTCCTCATTTAACCACATAAGATACTTACATATCCCATTTTCTTTACAGTCCTCCATATTTTCCTGTATCATTGTCATCTCTGATATTCCAGTAACCTTTTGTTGACAATTGCATCGAAAAGGAAGTATATTCACATCCCTCACCGTATCTTTTACTGTAGCATATGGCGTCTTACCAAGATATAACCCATTTTCACTGACATTCAGCCTCGTATGTAAACGCTCATATTCTGATTGAAGCCCTTTATTTATTTCAATGACTCTGCCATTCGGAAGCTTCGTATATTCACATGCTCCTTGATTCAACTCCATGATTGTGCCATCTGTAAGCGTAACAGGTTCCAGCGTTGCCTGCGTACAAGTCAGCATCGCACCGTCAATTAAATACTCGTGAAACGTGTCATACTGGTTATACTCATCCCATACTGCAGAAAGGTCCTCACCTGCTTCCTCGTATACTTCCATCAATTCTTCCTTATGAATTTCCATTGCACGATTCATTTCTTCCCCAGTTCGGTCTAATATTCTCGATGAGCATGTACCATTTGGTTCATCTTGTACATTTCTATTCTGATTGTGTTCCCTTTTTATTTTTTCTTTTGATTCTTGCATATATCCTCACTTTATCTTCATAAACGCCTCGAACATCTCTGTCACGTCCAGCGGATTTTTCTTATTTTTTGCTGTATTCTCACCGGTACTGCGCTTTCCCTGCGGTTGGTCTGTCTGGAAGGAGAAGCCAAAATACCGTTCCATGTCTTTGGTAAAGTTGCCAAAATTGCCAAAGCTGCCAAAATTGTTTTTTGATGCTGTCTGGGTGCTGTGCGGTTTATCCTGCGTATATGCTCCCCTAATCGTATCAGACGATTGCATCAAAGTTGCATCATATTTCTTTCTTTTTGCGGTATCGCTCAGTGTCTCGTATGCTTCCACGATATCTTTGAATTTTTCCTCGGCTGCCGGGTTGTCTGGATTCAGGTCGGGGTGGTACTTTTTTGCCAGTTTCCGGTATGCCTGCTTGATCTGGCTGTCATCCGCCTGCTGCGGTACGCCGAGTATTGTATAATAATCCATGCGTGCTCTCCCCTGCTGTTTTCTGAAAGAGCGTATCCAACCGATGTTGCATACGCTCTTTTGCTGTTCTTAATGCTGCCTATACGGCATAGCCGCCTTCCACTGTCACTGTGCTGATCTTGTCTTTCTTCTGCTTGATCACGAGCGTGAAGGTGCCGATGCCTTCCTCATCGCCGTAATCCTCCTTGTAGTCTACGACGAAGGCATTCGGGAAGCAGTACTTGCGCTCCATGATGCCTGCTGCCACATACTCGGCTGTCACCTTCCTGTAGCTGTCCGCCTTCTCTGCGGGCACGACAGACCACAGTGCCATTTTTCTCGTGCTGTCAAACGGATCGCCGCCCACAGCTGTGAGGATTTTTCCCTTGATCACCATGGTCGCGCCCACGTCCTTTGTCCTCGCGTTGGAATCCAGTGGAATATCCGTGGTCATCTTCACGCTTTTTACACACTCTTTTGATATTTCGAAGGCTTCTGCACCCTCCACTTTTACTACAAATGCCATTATTTTTCTCCTTTCTCCTGTAGCAGGAAACACGCTTCATGCACTTTACATTGCATAGCCGCCCTCAATCTTCACCTTGTCATTCTCGTCTTTTTTCTGCTTTACATGCAGGTAGAAGGTTCCCACGCCTGTCTCGTCGTCCATCTCCTCGGAATATTCCATAATGAATGCGTTTGGCACCTCGTACTTACGCACTACCTGACCTGCCGAGATTACTTCCACGACAGCATCGCGGTAGCAGTCCGCCTTCTCTGACGGCACGACAGACCACTTGGAAAGCTCGATTGTACCGTCGCTTCCTTCCCCGCCAAGCTTGTAGATCATCTTGCCCCAGATTTTCATAGATACGCCAAAGTCCGTTGCCCTCGCGTTGGAATCTGCCGGCGACTCGGAATCAAACACCACATTTTTGATGCTCTTTTCATCCAGTGCAATCTGGTCTGCTCCTCCTGTTACGTTCAACCTAAATCCCATTTGTTTTCCTCCTTTTTTTACATTGCTCTGTTATTTGAATTGAAACGGTTGATTTCAATCTCAAGATTCTTGACATTGCCATTGAATGTGATGTTCAGCACGCAGTATCCATTTGCCTCGTCTATCTCATACTCAATGTCATCACCGTCACCAATTACCGCATTGACACATCCCCGTTTCTCCTGCCATCTGCTCTTCTGGCTCGACGGGTTGTTTGAGAAGAACTGTATGATGTTCTCCTGTTTGAAGTCGCCTGTAGCGTGACGCAGGATCCGCTCGATATAGGTCGTGACCTGCGTCTTGTAAATCGGCTCGTACACCTTGCCGTCACTCATGAGGTTCCGCGCTTTATAAACCATGATGTTATGTATATTTTCTGTGCCCAGCACCGCATTCTCAGACGAGAATACGAAGCCGAAGCTGTGCCGGTTGATTTCATTCTTGATCGTGTTGGTAAATCCTGTGATTTCCTTTGCCATCACCGTATGCACCCGCAGTGGATGATCACCCGACTCGATATCGAACCGCACGCCGGGAAGTTCGGCATCAACATTTTTCTTAAACATTTCTTTCAGATATTCCGGGCACTGGTACGCAGCGACAAGCCCGGCTGCGATATAGGCAGCGCCGACGTACACGCCGTCAATCCAGAGTTTCATGATATCCTCTTTCTCCTTCGACAGCTCCGCCATGTTGTTTTCATTTAAGAGCATCCGATTGTCCAGTATTACGCCGGATTTCTCTTTTGGTATAATCGTAAAGTTCGGGATACATGGAATCGCATATTCGCTGTACGCCTTCCCGATCAGCGAGCTGCAACGGTCCTCATATTTTTCGATTCCTTCTGTCGCCATGTTATTAAAGGTTGTCTTGTCCCCTGTCTCATAGCTGAAAAAGCACTGTACCGAATAATCTTTCAGGACATCCAGCAGACGCACAAGCGCCTCCACACTGTTGACGCCCGTCTTTTCGGTCTTCTCGTTGCCCTGAAAACGCTGTCTTGTCAGGCGGACATTCGAATTCTGGTCCAGCGATACAGAAGGCACGATCCCGTACCAGATCGCATTGTCAAAATCATTTTTCGCATTCACGGTGTTCAGAAAAGCAATCAGCCTTGGCAGGTTATTTGCCTTTACCAGCATGTCATTCGAGATATTGGTGATGAACATGGATGGCTTCATGCCCTTTATATTAGACGGATATTGTTCGAAAAATGCCCACACACCCAGTATCTTTTCGATTAAAGGCTTTACGACCTTGATAAAATCATCCTTCGCAGTCTTGTAAAATTCCAGATATGAATTGTAATTGCTGACTTCCTGCTTGATGTCAATATTGCTGACCATGGTAGACGCCAGCGGACAGTACGTTCTTGTCACCAACGCTTTCACATAATCGCTGCTCTCCTCATTCAGTGTTTCATAGTCTTCTTCCAGCGCTGCGATCAATCCGGCATTTACATTGTCATCGACTACCATAAGCTCTGATGTTTCCGCTTTTGGCGCTTCCAGTACCTTTAATTCTCCGTTTTCATCCATACTTAATACGCCAAGTGTCAGCGGTGTGTTGTCTTTCTTTTCTTCTGCCTCTCCCAGCAGAAGTCTTGTCTTGATATCTTCAATTGCCAGTGGAAGCATCGCAAGAACATTGTTGTAGTTAACGCTTGCTTCCTCAAACATGATATTCAGCTTGTCCGCCACATCCAGCTTATGCGGATCCCCGTCCTCCAGCTCTGCATATGTTTTGTATACATACTGAAGCTCCTTACGATTCTGTTTGATATCTTCCATGACCTTTCTGGGGGATATCATGTCTGTCAGCTTGTCAAACTGAAAATCCACGTTGATAATACTTTGGGAACGCTTTGCTTCTACCAGAGACATCAGCATATTAAGGAAATCATTCTGTTTGTTTAGATGAACCACGGTCAGCATTTCCTCTGGGATTGTTTCCGGCTTGCGCAGTGTATACACAATCTTGCCTGTCCCTGTCTCAACAGCTGCATTGTAGTAAGAATACACTACTGGATCGAATTTATTGATAAATTCATCGAAATTCCTTACAAGCAGCTCCTTGTTCATTTCCTTGATCTTCTCATCACTCAAGCTGTCAATCCCACGCACATCACCGATCAATGTCAGGATATCCGGTTTTTCTGGATTGATCTCCTCAAACAATAACGTCCTATTGGTCTGTTTGATAATGCTCATTCTCTACCTCCTATCTTTCGTTTGGTTTTAAATCTTTATAGTGAACCTCTATTTCTGCATCCTCCTGATCAAAAATAAAAGTTACTTTCTCATGATAATACAGGTTATAAGACTGCCCTTTTGTCAGAAGCGCCCTGCCGATCAACACACTCGCACGGCTGTTGTTTTTGACAACAAGGCTTCTGTCCGCTCCCGGTTTGAAGATAATCTTCTCTGCCCCCTTTAAATCCAGCGGCAGATTGCATGTATCTAGTATCCATTCTAGTGTGATGCTTTCCCGGCTGCATCTGGCAAACAGGTTGATGCTCTCTGGCGGATAATCGATGTCATTTTTATTATGTATCACATACACGACGATTTTTCCGCAGAAGTCATTTTTGGGCGCTGCCGTTTCCACCTGCGCTGTGCTGCTCAGATCTGACACTTGGCGCCTTATCGTCTGCTGTCCCTTCCGCTTTTTGTAAGAAATGCCAAAAACGCCTGCCACAGCGATGATAAACAAACCAATTACAGACCAGAAAAACCAGTCCGTCTCCTCCTCTTTCTCCACGACAGGGACGGTAATTTCTTCCTCTGCTTCCCGTATACCATAATAATTCCCTGCGGGGTCCATAAAACGAACTTCCAAATGTGCTGTACTGCTTTGGCTGTACGTATTCTCTATCCATGCCTTGCCCTCTGATATCGTGTAATCTGTTTTCTGACCATCCAGATACAGCGCCATTTCCCCGTTTCCCAGATGACCGTCCAGCAGCCTGTGTCCCTCTGTATTGGCAAGTTCTATCCAGATGTGCGCAGTCTGTGTATTTTCCTCATATAGATACCCTGTATTCATGGTATACTCGTATTCTGTATACAGATATGCATCAACCTGCATAGGGGTATCCGATGACATCTGTATGCTGATATGCTCTGAAAGTGGATTCGCAATGTCCACCACTGTATAATTTCTGCCCTTTGACAGATCCATTCTGCCCGCTTTGCCGCTGAGTGTCATATTTTCATTCTGCTGGCTTCCGATCAGGAGTATTTTCGCCTTCTCCATGATGCAGTCCGGCAATGACACTGTAAGTTCTGCTTTCGTGCCGTCCAGCTTTCCGACATGGCTGACACTGGTTTCCCATTCGCCGGACAGGTATTTTTCTATATAACTGCACAACTTCATAGAATCTTCAACTTCATACAGCGTTCCCCCTGTGCTGCCGGCAGCAGAATATACTGTGTTTCCCTCCTGTATTCTTTCTCCCACTGCAAGAACATCTATCACGATATTCTTATTTTTTGCTTTTGATACAGACTGCTCAAACAGCTGATTTGACTGTTCAGTGCCTTCTTTTGTATCCATCATAATCTCGCCGTCAGAGATCAATAGAATCTGCTTATCTGCCTGATTGTTCTGAAAGCATGCCACTGCTGCCTCCATACCTGCACCTGCATTGCCATACTGTCTGTATTGAAGTCCGCTTAAAACTTTCTCGATGTCTGTACTGCTGCTTCCTATTGGCAGGCTGGCACAAATTTCGTTATTATAGGCAACAATCCCCACCTTACAATTTCGCGGCAAGGCTGCTGCCAAACCTTTGACAAAATCAAATGCAAGATACTGACTATCTACATCTTCCATGGATTTACTACAGTCAAGGAGTACTACAACCTCCCTGTCCTGCTGGGTTGGATCCTGTGCGATGGATGTCGTGTGCAGAAACATTGCTATGATGCTTGACAGCAGCGCTGATATAAGCACTGTTTTGGTTGTTTTTGATTGAATCTTCAATTGTAATCCCACCCTTTTCTAATTTCGTCTCTTATCATTTCAAAACGGTTTGAACCAATTTATCCACAGGGTTTTCTCTTTTGTATGTACTGTTCATGATTAGTGGAATATTTTCTGATTCTAAGAGTACATAGTTGTACATAAAATGTATTATTGAAAAGATGCACCAGACTTTTTCTATCTGCATCTTATGATACCACTGCAACGCAAAAAAGATTATGACGTTTTGTGAAAAAAATATTTTCATAAAACGTCATAATCAAACCGAACCTTTTGTTGTTATAGTATTATTGTAACCAAACAACAATTTTTGTGTAGAATTAAGGGGGATTTTTAATCATGAAAAATCTAATTGCAGCTTTATTAACATTATGTATGGTTTGGAGCATTGTGCCGGAAACAGCTACAGTAACAGTTTCTGACGGGGATGATGGGATTAGTACTTGTGAATATTCTTACACATATTTAGAAAATTAATCAATCTTTTTATGAAACTTATCCTGATATGCATTCTCCAGTATGACAATCATAGTTTGTCTGCCATACAAACAAGTCAAATAGTAACCATATTTAAGATATTGTTCTTCTATATCTGGCAAATCTTGTTTCCTGTACACAAGAGATAGATTTGCCAGTATCTCTCCCATTAAGTCTCCCCTACAGCATTCTAAACAATGCTTCAAACCTTCTTTTCCAATCTCCTCTGCTTTGTGCAATTCATTAGATACTTCCAAAAAACCCAAATAGTTCACATATAAAGTTAGTCCAGGAACAGCGTGATATCTCATCAGTTCTTTACTCTTTTTGTAGCATTGCATCAATTCCTCATAGATCTGAACTGCCTCTTCCACTTTGCCATCTTTCCTCAAATTAATCGCAATATGATTCCATAATGTATATTCCATTCGAAAAGGAATACGGTAAATCCTTCTGCCCAAATCTGTTTCTGGCATAGTCAGATGAAGCAGTTCTAAAAGTCGCCGATTTGCCTGCTGCCACGACAATTCCCCTTGTACTACCTGCTCAAGAATACGCCCCATTCCAATAAACTGCCTGTTAACAGGTCTTGTCATATCTACTCCCGCTTCTATTTCATCCAACAGCCTCACAGCGTCTTCAGACCTGCCTTTTGAAAAGCACTGATTATACTCCCGCACCTTTTCATACAATTCATATTTGTCAGTCTCGATAAACCCATAGTAATTCTCCCTCTCCATGCCCATTTTCTTTAACAGCCGATACAGATTCTTTTTATTCGGACTTCTGCTGCCCGTCTCGATCTTGGACAATGTTTCCTGTGCACAGATCCCCTCGCAGAGTTCCTCCTGTGAAACTCCCTTCGCCTCACGCAAGTCGCGCACTAATTCATTTGTAATGACAAACTCACCCTGAAAAGTACTTTTCATAAAAGCTGCCATCATATTTGATTCCAGATGCCTGCCTGTCACCTCATATAAAAATCTGACCGCTTCCTGATACTTCCTGCACTGAGTCAGTTCCACTTCTTTTCCGAGTCGGTTCAGACAGACTTCTTCCAGCTCCAGCATTTCCCGCATAGGATTCAGCGAACCGTTTTCTATAAGAGACGACATTCCCCTTCTGCATATAGCATAGGCCTCTTCGAACCGATTCTGTTCCAGATAAAGTTGTCCCAGCAGCCATGCACAGTGCGGATACACTTTTACCTGTTCCTCTGTATCCGTGTAGTAACGCAGTATGTAACCGCCCAGCTGTTCCAGATCCTCATCCAGTCCACCCGTATCTCCAAGCTTCCACTGGCAGTAAGCGATCACCAGCATAATTTTAATCTCCTGATTGCAGAGGCGCTGTCTGGTTCTGACTTTCTGCCGCCAGTCTTCACTCAGCGTATATGCAAGTGCCTGTTCCATCCAATACAGACAGGATGCGTAATCACACTCACCTACATACCACTCCATAGCATAAAGCATCGTTATGTACTGTTTATGTATAGGGCGTTTTTGCTCGTTGTATTTCGAATATTTATTACGCAATTTTCTAAGCATATGAAGATCTCGGATTTCTATGCTGTGTTCAATCCCAACCCGGTATTCTATCGCATCATACTCATTACTCGACACAGCAAGTTCTAGCTTATCGACAGACTTTCCCAGACGCTCAAACAGTGCCTGCAGAGTAAAGTAATCAATCTCCATTCCGCCGCTTTCCACCCTGCTTAACTCTGGTATGCTGATGATTCCTTCTGCAATATTCCTTTGTGTCTCTCCCATTTTCTCCCGCTCGTAAAACAACATGCGGCCCAGCTGTTGTACCATTTCTGCCTTCTCCTTTGTGTAATTTCTCCGATTATTTTGACACTTTTCTGGCGTAAGGTTCTTTCACATCCGTCTGATCCAGCAAATAATCTATACTTGTATTATAAAACTGGGAAAGTTTGATCAGGATATCCGTCGGGATATTGACATCCCCTCTCTCGTAATTGCTGTAGATCCGCTGGCTGCAATCCAAAAACTGCGCCAGTTGCTTTTGCGTCATATCATGATCTTCCCTTAAATTCCTCAATCTCTTGTAATGCACATATATCACCTCATTACCATCATATCCCAGTGAAATGTTCACGATGGTTTTTTAGTGATATACTCGCTAAAAATGGGAGTAAACTTCCATTTACCCCCATTGCCTGCCCCTACGCCACAATATTTTGCAGCCAGACGCCCTTTTTCACCAATATAAATCCAATCACACACTTGATGATATCCCCAAGCTGGACCATTGCATACACCGCAATGACAGGCAGGCCTGTATAGCGGCTGAGCGTAAATGCGATCACCACGCTCACGCACCAGATAAACACACTGTCAAACAAAAAGGTGATGATCGTCTTGCCGCCGGAGCGCAGTGTAAAATAGGTCGCATGCAAAAATGCATTCTGCGGCATAAAAAATGCTGTGACCATGATAAAATACTTCGCGAGCATCCGCGCCTCGTCATTGATTTTATACAGCCTTGGAAACAAAGGCGCCATCAAAAACATGACAAGCGCGATGCAGGTACAGCACATCACCGAAAAGGCAATGAGCTTGTTGTCCGTGTCCCGCGCCTCTTTCATTTTGCCCGCACCGAGCAGCTGCCCTACAATAATGGCAACCGAATCTCCCAGCGCGATAAAAACGATATTAAAGACATTATTGATCGTGTTGGACACATTCAAACCTGCCACAACATTCAGACCGCGGACAGAATAGCACTGTGTCAGCATCGCCATGCCTGCTGCCCACAAAGTCTCATTAAACAGCAGCGGACTGCCCTTTTGTACAATCTTGAGCGTCAGCTCCTTTGGCACCTTCAAAGTGCTGTATAATCCTGTTACAAAGGAATAGGGCGCATGCTCACCATGGCTTTTTCTGTGGACACCTATGACAATAATCAGCATCTCTACATACCTTGAGAGCACTGTCGCAGCCGCCGCGCCGCTCACACCAAGTGCAGGCGCGCCAAATTTGCCATAGATTAATATATAGTTAAACAACAGATTCACGACAACTGCCGCAAGTCCCGCCTTCATCGGCAGCATCGTCTGACCGCACTCGCGCAGTGTGCTTGAGTAAATCTGCACAACCGCAAATGCCGGCAGGCCCATCAGCATAATTCTCAGATACCGCTCTCCGTGAAAAAGCGTGGCGGCAATGCTATTGGCAGAGCCATCTCCTTTTAGATAAGCGCTGATCAGACTGGTCCCGCAGCCTAGGAAAAGAAGGACTGTCAGCGTTGTAAGCACTGTAACCATCCACAGTTTAAACCGCATCGTCTGGCGCACACCCTCATGATTCCCCTGCCCAAAATACTGTGCCGTAAAAATACCAGCGCCCGACACGCCGCCAAAAATGCACAGGTTATAGACAAAAATCAACTGGTTTACGATCGCTACGCCCGACATCTGTTCTGTGCCAACCTGCCCGATCATAATGTTGTCTAACAGGCTGACAAAATTTGTGATTCCGTTCTGTATCATGATTGGCACGGCAATCATGAGTACCATCTTATAAAAGTCTCTGTTTCCAATAAATTTTGTGATTTTCCTCATGGCTTCCTCCCATTGTTTCATGTTTTTCTATCATAGCATTCTTTTCCAGTAAATACAAGCATCTTCCAAATCCTTCCAGCGTGTACATTTTTCGTCATATTTCTTAGTAATATTAGCCAATTTTCATATTGCATATTTTTCCCAATCGTCTATAATAAAATATAGTGTTGACTGACAACACAGATGTAATTGGGAAACGTCAGACAAAAGAAAGGGGAACTATAGCAATGAATCAGCAAGAGAACATTGAAAAAAAGCTGACCAGATCATTTTTTAAGGTAGCATCCATCACTGCAAGCGTGGCAATCCTGGGGTTGATTGCCCTCATTGTCTTTTCAAACCGGTATTCTTATGCCCTGAAAAACTTCGGTTTCGCACAGGGAGATATCGGAAAGGCTATGTTTGAATTTGCAGATGTCCGATCCTCGCTGCGTGCAGCCATCGGATATGACGAGGCAGACGCAATCGCGGCAGTGGTCAAACAGCATGATGAACATAAAAAAGCCTTCATAGAAAGCTTTGCAAAAGTTGAGGAGACCATTGTCTCTGAGGACGGCAGAAAAACATACAACGAAATCAATACAGAGTTAGAGGAATACTGGCGAATTGATACAGAGATTATGAATCTTGGCGCCACCACGGACCGGGAACTCTGCAAACAGGCGCAGGATATCGCATTAAATGAACTGGCTGGCGTATATGACGGCATCTACGCCAACCTTCAGTCCCTGCTTGATGTAAAGGTGCGTGAAGGAAACAGCCTGTCCGCGAAACTGACTGTGGCAGGATTGATTTTATCGATTGCAATCGTCATTGTGATCGTGATCGCAATGACCTTGTCAACCAGAATCGGCAGACAGATTGCCAAGAGCATCGCCTCTCCTCTTGGCAAACTTGGGCAGCGTCTCAAGACCTTCTCAGCAGGAGACCTCTCCTCTCCATTCCCGATGGTCGAGACCGGTGACGAGGTAGAGCATATGGAGAAAGATGCGACCGATATGGCCAATAACCTGAATATCATTATTCACGATATCAGTGAAATACTGGGACAGATGGCTGGCGGAAACTACGCTGTCAAGTCAAACTATTCAGAAAAATACACGGGTGATTTCCAGAAATTATACGAATCGATGCGCGGACTGAGAGACCAGATGATCGAAACTCTGTCTTCTATCGGAGATGTTTCAGACCAAGTGTCCTCTGGCTCCGGCGATCTTGCGGAGGCATCGCAAGTACTTGCAGAGGGGGCAACAGAGCAGACAAACGCGGTGATGGAGCTGCACGCCACCATTTCGGATATCACCGCTACGATGGAAAAGAGTGTACAGAGCGCAGATGAATCCTACATAAAAGCACAGCACTATGCGGAAAAGGCAGACAACAGCCGTGAGGAGATGAACTCCATGATGGCAGCGATGGAGCGTATCAATGCCGCATCGAACAGAATTGGCGACATTATCTCAGAGATTGAATCCATCGCCTCCCAGACAAACCTCCTCTCCCTGAATGCTTCCATCGAAGCCGCACGCGCTGGCGAGTCAGGGCGCGGCTTTGCCGTTGTGGCAGACCAGATCAGGGTGCTGGCAAACCAGAGTGCCAAGGCTGCTGTTGATACCCGAGAACTGATAGAGGGTTCTATCCGCGAAGTTTCTGAAGGAAACCGCGCAGCAGAAAATGCGGCGAATGCAATCGGTTCTGTCGTGGACGGCATCAAGCAGATTGCCGATTTCTCCAAGAGCCTCAAGACGATGGTTGAGGACCAGACAGAGGCAATGCGGCAGGCTGAGCAGGGCATCAACCAGATCTCAGAGGTTGTGCAGAGCAACGCGGCAACAGCGCAGGAAGCCTCTGCAACCAGTGAAGAATTATCTGCACAGGCAACAATATTGAATGGACTCATCGGGCAGTTCTCGCTGAAAAAATAAGATATATATATATGAAAAAAATCCTGATTGTATGTTATTGATACATCAGGAGTTTTTCATAATATCATTTTGTTTCCAATTCTTCCAATATATGAATCAGGTCGCGCATAGTTCCCTGCTCTTCGATGGTCTTTCTCAAATGCTGCATGACATCATAATATCCCACCCTGTCAGGCACCAGCCCATCCAGTACGCCCGGATACTGCTCGTTCAAGTTGTCCAGTATGCATTTTACCAACGATTTGTTCAAGATGCTACAATAGTTTTCCCTGCACAGCCTGACTGTCTCGTCAATAATCGTCTGGTAGGTCTGCATACTGACTTCACAGTACTCTTTTTGGAACAACACTTTATCATAAGAACGAATGCAGACTTCGTTTTCAGCACAATCCATCATGTCCAGTATCCTTAAAGCTGGTAGAAGCATCCCTGTCTCGGCTGCAAGCCGTCTGCGGCACTGATGCACATAGTCTGTCTTCAACCCCTCCACAAAACAGGGAATCAAGCCGCTTCCTATCTCTATGCGGAACGGCTCTGCTATCAGGTTTTGCCTGATTTCGCGCTCTTCCACTGTACTTTCACTCTCGCTCAATGTCCTCCCCTCGATGCCAAGCAGCACGTCCGCATGGACGTTCAGCAGTTTGCAGATATTGGGGAGCAGTGTGGTGTCGGGAATACTCGTTCCCCGCTCCCATTTTGATACCGCCTGCGGCGTCACTCCCAGACGCGAAGCAAACTCCTCCTGTGTCATATTTTGATTTTGCCGGAACCGGCTGATGGTTTCCCCTATTTGCCGCTGCATATTAAGTCCCTCCTAGTTATTTTCCTTTTATTTGTTTTGACAGTACACAATATTGAATCTGTGTCATAGGAATATCATATCCCATAAAACCCACACTGTAAAACAACTAGGCATTTAGGTGGAACTCAACCATCTGTCGATGTATGCAAGATACCGTTCCGCCTGTAACCAACAGCTTTCTCATATATAACCTTCCTTTCAGCCTGCTTCTGAAGCGAAATGCTCAAGCAGCCACTTTGCCACACCGTCATTTTCATTGCTGTCGATCACACCGTCCGCGGCAGCCTTTAGCTCCTCGACGGCGTTCTCCACCGCGTAACACGCGTCCGAGATCTCAAACATGGGAAGGTCGTTGATGGCGTCCCCAAAGGAGATTACCTTGTCGCAGCCGCGGATTTCTTTTAGCTTACGGATTGCATTTGCCTTTGTCGCACCGGCTGGCATAATCTCACAAAAATATTCAGGTCTGTATAATTCCTGCTGGATTGTACAGCGGTATTGTTTATTTTTTGAAATAGCCTCATAGAGGGGCATCAGCTCCTCTTTTGTCCCAATGCAGGTAAAATAAAAAATCTCTCCCTCATACAACTGCGCGTTGTTTTCCACGGGGCGCAGGCGCCTGTCGCCTTTGCGCAGACTCAAATATCGCTGCACGCCGTCGTTCTCCCGCACAGGATTCCATGAAACTTTTTCCACACCATCAATGAATGCATAGACCAGCGGGCTGATCTCATACGTGCGGATGAGGTCTGACGCATATGTCATTTCCTCTCTGCTGAAATGTTCGCGGGACAGGATTTCGCCCGTTGCCGGCTGAAAGATAAATGCCCCGTTATACGCTATGACAGGGATGTTTGTTGACAGCCCCTGTGTCACTACCGAAGCCGACACCAAAGACCTTGCCGTCGCGTAGGTAAACGCCATTCCCTTCTCGACCAGACTGTTGATGATCTCGATACTCTTGGGGTTGATACGGTCATTTTTGTTCAGCAAGGTTCCGTCCAAGTCTGTCACATATAATGTTTTTTCCATGCTCTTTATCTCTTCTCCTTATTCTCTGCCAGCGGCAAGTGTAAACTGACTTACAAGATGCCTCAGGCTGGCAGCCTCGGCGGATAGTTCTTCACTCGCTGCGGCGCCCTCCTCCGCTGTGGCGCTGTTGCTCTGCACGACGTCTGCAATCTGATTGATGCCCTCAGACACCTGCCCGACTGCATCCGACTGTTCATTGGAAACTGATGCAATCGCATCAATAGAATCCACCATGGACTGAATGCTGCGCACCACCTCCTGCAAAACTTCCGCTGTATTGTTGGCAATCCTCGTGCCCATATGGACTGCATCTGTAGAGTTGCCTATGAGTATCGACGTGTTTTGAGCCGCCTCCGCAGATTTGCCTGCCAGACTGCGCACTTCCTCCGCGACAACGGCAAATCCTTTTCCGGCGCTTCCTGCCCGCGCCGCTTCCACGGATGCATTCAAAGCCAGTATATTGGTCTGGAATGCAATGTCATCTATGGTTTTGAGGATTTTCTCAATCTGGTCAGAACTGTCTTGAATCTTATTCATTGCCTCCACCAAATCCTGCATCTTCTCATTGCACAAAGACACTTCTTTTCCGGTCTGGTGGGTCTTTTTGCGGACATCCATTGCCCCATTTGCCGTATTTTTTGCCTGCTCGTTGATTTCGCTAAGCCGCGCTGCAAGTTCCTGTACAGCGCTTGCCTGCTGCGTCGTGCCCTGACTGAGCATCTGGGCGCTAGAGGAGAGCTGGCTGCTGGCGGCAGCCACCTGCTGTGCAGAATAATTCACCTGATGCATGGCATCGCTCAGCTGGTCTTTCATATGGCGCATGGACACCAGAATATTGCGGAAGCTTCCAACGTACACCTCCTCATGCTTCGTATGGACATCAAGATTCTGGTTTGCCATCTCCGTCAGCATATAACCAATATCCTGAATGACTGTGCGCAGTCCCTCGACCAAAGAGGCGGTCGAATTGGCAAGCATGCCCGTTTCGTCCTTGGTCTTAATGCGCGGCATCGGTGTCTCCAAATCTCCCTTCACCAGCAGCTTCATCCGCTCTGCGCAGGCTTTCATCGGTCTGCTGATATGGGCTGCCACCACCAGCGCTACGATCATAGATGCAACGACGGAGAGGAGGATCACCGCGATGCTGATCACCATCGCATCGCGCGTAGATGCCAAATAATTCAGCTGCGGCGCAGTGATCGCAATGCTCCATCCGTCCGTATCCTTGACCGGCGCATAGGCGGCAAACATCTTCTCCTCTCCATCTATGTAACTGCCAAATCCATTCGCGCCCTGACGCATATTCGCGTGGATCGCCGCAAGCTCACCAAGCGCCGGATTGCCTTTTGCCTCGTTTTCTATATTCTGGACGGTAATCGTGTCGAGCGTAATGTCGGCAATCGTGTCGCCGGTTTTATTGATCATGTATGCCCTGCTGTTTTCACCAACCTGAATGGCTGATACAATATCGTTCAAAAAAGTCTCATGCGGAACGAAATAGACAACACCGGCAATCGTTGAGCCATAGATCCCGTCCTCGTAAACAGGCGCCGCAACCATGATGGACAACTCGCCAGTTACCTTGCTGACGAGCGGCTGTGACACATAGATATTGCCTTTCATCGCTTCCTGTACATACTCGCGGTCTGAATAGTCCTTTCCGTCAAAGATACTATAGCCGTTTTTTCCAATGATGTTTCCACGTTGAAAATCATGCATGGAAACACGCTCGTCGATTATCTTCTGCTTCTCGTCAACCGACACTGACGGGTCAGACAATTGCGGAATACATCCCGCGTCCATAACAGCAACTTTGTACGCCAAAAGCTCCTGTTCCACACGGTCTGCCGCCAGTACAGCGGTCTCGCACATCATCTGCTCCACCGTAGACATTGTGCTGTTGTAATTCGGAATGATACTGGCAATCCCAGATGCAGTCTGCCCAGCCAGAACGGTCAGAATTAGGCACAGTGTAATTTTGGTTCGAATGCTTTTCATCTTATGATTCCCCCTGCTTAATATGATAATAAGGCAGATAATTTTTCAATTATCTACCTTATTATCATATCCGTTTCTAGGGATTTGGTCAACTCCCTATCCCACGATTTCCATATAGATCTGATATGCCCGGTATGCGCCCATTTCAACCGGCATCGGAATGCCTGCCGCCATCAGCGCCGAACCGTAATAGCACGCTCCCGTCTGTGCATCTCTGTAGACTGCATTTGGGTCAAGCCCTTTTAGCCGGACATAATTCACGGTCATATTTCCGTGTATCTCCTGCATAACTACACTGAGCAGCACCTGCTCCCTGTCCTCCGACACAAACGCCCACGCTGCGCAAACATCCGCAAACGGATTGGACAGACGGTAATAATCGCCTCTGCAAACCAGCTCTTCATATTTTTTGTAGCGGGCGATCTGTTCCTGAATCTCGTCCTTCTCCTCCTTGGAGAGCAGTTCTGGATTCAATTCATATCCAAATGTACCCGCCATCGCAACCACCCCCCGCGTGTGCAGGCTGGTGGTTCTGCCTGTCTGGTGGTTTGGCACCGCAGACACGTGGGAGCCGACCACGCATGCAGGATAAAAGAACGATGTCCCGTACTGGATGCGCAGGCGGTCAACAGCATCTGTGTTGTCGCTGCACCAGATCTGCGGTGTGTAATACAACATGCCTGCATCAAATCTTCCGCCTCCGCCGCTGCACCCTTCGATCAGCATATTGGGATAACGCTCCATCAGCCTTTCGAGGAATTCATACACACCGCACACATAGTCATAGGTCACTTTTCCCTGTGCATGTTCCATCGAATAGATATCCGTCAGGCTGCGGTTCATGTCCCACTTTACATACTCAATATTTCCTTGGTCAAGCACTGCGCAGATCTGGTCAAAAATATAGTCCCGCACATCTTTTCTGGAAAAATCAAGCACTAGCTGGTTGCGCGCGCGGACAGGCTTTCTTGACGGAACCTGGATTGCCCAGTCTGGATGGCTGCGGTAAACATCGCTGTCCTCCGATACCATCTCAGGCTCTATCCAGATGCCAAACCTGACACCAATGTCATTAATGCGCCGGACCAGTTCTCCCAGCGGGCACCCCAGCTTCTTTTCGTTGACCTGCCAGTCCCCCAGCCCGCTGTTGTCGTCATCGCGCTTACCAAACCAGCCGTCATCCATCACCACCATGTCAATGCCAAGCGCTGCCGCCTGCTCTGCCAGCTTGTAGATCGTCTCACCGGTAAAATCAAAATATGCTGCCTCCCAGCTGTTGATCAAAACGGGTCTGGACTGCCGGCTGTACGTTCCGCGGCAGACATGTTCCCTGATACAGCGGTGATACCGTTTTGACAGTTCCGCAAAGCCCTCTGCGGAATAGCAGAGTATCGTCTCCGGTATTGTCAGTGTCCCGCCTTTTTCCAGCGGATAGTGGAACAAATCACTGTGCAGTCCTATCAGGGCACGTGTATGCCCGTACTGGTCGCGCTCTGCCTCGCACAGAAAGTTCCCGCTATAGGCAAAGAGCATGCCATAACAGCTTCCTGCGTCCTCTGTCGCATCCTTATCCGCAAGGATCACTGCCGGATTGTACTGGTGGCTGGAGGTTCCCCTGCGGCTTCCAATTGACTGGCAGCCGTGCGCAATCCTTGTCCGCTGGAAATTCCGCTCCATCGCATGACGCCCGCAGAAGCTGATGAAATCATACTCCCCGCTCATGAAGTCCAGACATGCCGACGAAGCCTTTTCGACGCAGACTGCCTCCGCGCCCAGATTGCAGATCTTAGCACTGCGCGTGATGATATCCGTCTCCTCAAGAACCCCGTACAGCAGCTGTACCTGAATGCCGCTGACGGAATCTTTTAACACAATTTCCAGCGTTTCCGCCTCATTCTCCCCCGCATACACAGCAGGAAGCCCTTTTAATCCGTATTTCCCCTTTTGAATTTTATGCCTGTCATAGCGCAGGTCACAATACTCAGAACCATCCGCATTGCGTATCACCAGCGCTGTATTCCGGTAATCCCCCGTCCCGAGATGCGGGTACTCCTGCGGCAGGGCATCCATTGAGTATGTCCGGTCATTTCCGGCATCCGCCGGATTTCCTGAGAAGCCTCTGTCATGGTAGGTCAGCAGATAATCCATACTTCCAGAGATCCGCTCCCCATAATACAGATGCAGCAGGAAACCCAGCCGGTCAACCTTCATCTGGTAGGTCGTGTGCCTTGTGTTTAAAGTAAATAGTTGCTTATCCTGTTGAAATTCAATAGCCATACGCGTTTTCTCCTAACTTATTTCACCGCACCGTTTACAACACCATTCAGGATTTGTTTCTGGCAGACAATATAGAAAATCAGTATCGGAATCAGTGACAGCAGGTAGGAAGCAAATGCCAGATTGTAGTTCGTGCCAAACTGTGTCTGGAAATTGAGCTGTGCCAGCGGCAGCGTATTCTGGTCAGAACCTGCCATGATAACTAACGGCGTCATAACGTCATTCCAGACTGAAAGTGCTGTCAGAACTGCAACCGTCGCATGCATGGGCCGCATAATCGGGAAGATAATTTTCCAGTATGTCCTCCAAGTGGATGCCCCGTCCACCTTCGCCGCCTCCTCGAGCGCCATCGGAATATTGACAAGATAGCCGGAATACAGCAGGATGTTCATCGGCATATAAAATACAATGTACAAAATTATGACACCGAACCAGTTTGCCAGTCCCAGCTCCGCCGTCTGCTTTGCCAGCGGCATCATCAGGATTGCAAACGGAACAAACATACCGCTCACGATAAACAGATACACAAAGCTGTAAAATTTGCTGTGGCTCTTGTTTCTGCCAAGTGCATATCCCATCACCGAATGAATTGTGATCGAAAGCACCACTGTCAGCAGTGTGATCACCACGCTGTTTTTCAGCGAGTTCCAGAAATCGGTCACACGCATTGCCTCTTTGAAATTGTCAAGACTCCATATCTTAGGAAGAGACAAAATACCGCTGACACTGTTCGTCATCTCCGCAGGCTGCTTGAATGCGATAATAATTGTCATGTACAGTGGGAACGCAATTGCAGAAAGACCTAAAATAAGCACAATCATTGCTGTCCAGTTTGTTTTCCTTTTTATCATATCTTCCTTCATTATAACTGCTCCTCCTTCTTACCAGTAAATTTCATCTGTGCAACAGAAACCGTCACGATTACCAAAAAGAATATTACTGCATTGGCACTCTGGAAACCAAACTGCCCGCCTGACATACCGTTGTTGTAAATCAGGTAAGAAATAGACTCAGTACTCTGTGCAGGACCGCCCTTGGTCAATGCCATAATCTGGTCAAATACCATCAGGAAGTTCTTCACACACAATACCATATTAATAGAAAAGAACGGAATTATCAATGGGAAAGTCAAATAACGGAACTGTTTCCAGCCAGTCGCACCGTCCAGTCCGCCAGCCTCATACACATCCTCCGGCACCGTCTGCAAACCTGAGATGTAGATAATCGTGTTCATCGCAATCGCCTGCCATGCACAGACAATCACAATGCCGATCCAAGCTGAATCTGGATTCGACAAAATACTTTTGCTCAAGCCGTCAGAGCCGATCATAGCGCCCATCGCCGGCAGGATATAGGTGAAAAAGTAATTGAAGATATAACCTACAACCAGCGCGCCGAGAATGTTTGGCAGAAAATATGCGCCCCTGAAAAAGCTCTTTGCGCGTATCCTGCCGTTTAATGCCAGCGCCAGAATCAGGCTGATCACATTCACCACAACCGTTGTCACGATGGCAAGCTTAAATGTAAACAGATAAGATTTTCCGACGCGCGCGTCTGTAAACAAATCGGCATAGTTGCGGAAACCTACCCAGTCATAAGAACCAAAGCCCTTAAAATTCGTAAAGCTGTAGATAACGCCGCGAATCAGCGGTATCGTGTTGAAGCAGACAAACAATGCCAAAATTGGAATTGTAATCAGTAAAAACGTCCTTTTTCTCTCATTTTTCATAGTCCCACACCCCTTCTCTTAATTTCCATGCGTTTTTTCGTAATCCTGTACCAGACGGATGATGTCTCTGTTGTAGCGCAGCCAGTCCGTGTCAAATTTCTGTAAAAATGCATCCACATCCTTCTGAATCAGGAACGTCTGAATCTGTGCATCGACTGCCATCTCCGACGGATAGTAGTGATCCTGATAGTCCGTCATCCTTCCCTCTGCAATGTGCTGGTTCATGCCGTCCAGCATGGGAGACAGCGTGAAATTGCCTTCCTTGCAGGGAATCGCAATCTGCGCGTCAATATACTGCTGGAGATTCTCCTCCGCAAGCAGGAAGTCCAGAACCTCGTATGCCGCCTCCTTGTTCTTGCAGTCCGCCGTCACGCAGAACTGAAGGTCAATGCCGGAGTTGAGCGTATTTTTTGCCGCATCATCATTTGCAGGCATCACAAACGAATCAATGTTCAAATCGGGATTGACTGACAAAATCTGTGGAATCGCGTAGCTTCCGATGGGATACATCGCTGCCTCACCGCGGGCAAATGCCGTGCAGGCGTCATTGTAGCTGTACGCAAACGGGTCTTCCACACTGTACTGCAAAACATCAAGATATTTCTCTGACACCTCACGGTACTCTTTTGCAAAGTTCGTCTCCCCCCTGTTTACCTGCTTAGTCACATCGGCAGGCGCAAGGCTGACCGCCATCGCATTCCACGGTGCAAGACACGTCCATGTATCCTTAAACCCAAAGTAGAAAGGCAGGATTCCCTCCGACTGAATCTGTGTGCAAAGCGTCTGCATTTCCGCCCAGGTCTGCGGAATCTGCCAGCCGTGCTCCTCAAACATTGTCCTGTTGTACAGCACGCCCGCTGCGTTTGCCACGTAGGGAACCGCATATGTACCATCTGTCGGAACCAGCTCCAACGCCTCGTCAATATCGCGGTATGCCTGCTTGATGTCCTGCAGACCCGCATAGTCCGAAACGTCCGCCAATATTTCCGCATCCACGAAATAGGAGTAGTTGATATCCCCTCCGATTCCTATGATGTCGGGATAGTCCTCGCGGATAAACCGTGTTTTCAAAATGGTCATCGCATCATTGGGAGAACTGATTTTCAACTGGATGTCATCATGCTGCGCGTTGAATTTTTCTTCCACCATCGCGAAGTAGCTTGCCGCTTCCGGCTTGTACTGGACAATCTCAATTTTTGTCTTGCCATTGTCGTTCGAAGCTGCACAGCCCTGAACGCCCGCCGCCGCTGCGATACAGCATAATGCTATCCCTAAGTGCCTTACTGCTTTTCCTTTCATTCTTTTTTATCCTCCTTTTTCTTGATAAATATAGTTTAACATGCCTTAATACTATCGTAAATTGCATCATTTTGCTTGTTTTATACCTTAATGCCGCTTAATCAAATTTATCTTGAAGTCATCTAGCATTTTGGTATATACTAATTTAAGATTGTATATTTTGTATATCAATCCTTGTTTCGTGAAAAATGAGTTGAACACATTGCCATATATTATAGTAAACGCAAATATTATTTGCGTTTACTTGCGCCGACCGCATGTCGCAAAGCGACTAATTTCCTTATGCGGTCGTGTGCATCAATTATAGTAAACGACATGCACTTTTGTCGTTTACTATAAATTATGAGAAAGGAATTTTCATTATGAGCGAAGTGATTTTTTCCGTATTTCCAAGTGAAAATTTTATTGATTTAGGATTGTACCAGTTTGGATGGGAGAAATGCGACCCGTCACACTCATTTGGCCCCGCAGCGCGAAACCACTATCTGTTTCACTACTGTATTTCCGGCACCGGCATTCTGTATGGCAACAATGCAAAGGGCGAATCCGTTCCGTATTCAGTCAAGAGCGGACAGGGGTTTATGTGCTTTCCAAACCAGATTAACATGTATATTGCCGACCATGAGATTCCGTGGGAGTATGTGTGGATTGAGTTTGACGGGCTGCGCGCAAAGGAGACCATCGAGCTGACCGGGCTGAGTGTAGACCAGCCAGTCTACAAGGCGCGCTATAAGGATTTGGCGGATTTGATGAAATCCGAAATGCTCTATATTGTCAGCCATCGGGAGGAATCTCCCTTTCACCTGATTGGACATCTCTATCTGTTTATTGACAGCCTCGTGCGCTCGTGCAGCCTGACGAAGGTCAACAGCGGCAACGGGCTGCGCGATTTCTATATCCGCGAGGCTGTCACCTTTATCGAGCAGAATTTTCAGAATGTAATTTCTGTGGAGGACATCGCGGCATCCTGCGGCCTAAACCGCAGTTATTTTGGAAAAATCTTTCATGAAAACATGGGAAAATCGCCGCAGGAATTTCTGATTTCCTACCGCATGACAAAGGCGGCGGAGCTCCTGAAGCTGACAAACCTGTCAATCGCCGATATCAGCAATGCCGTTGGCTACCCCAACCAGCTGCATTTTTCGCGCGCCTTTAAGAATGTGTATGGTGTCTCGCCCCGGCAGTGGCGGTATGAACACCATTTCCTGCCGCCAGAATAGGCGGTTCTCACTATGATTTGCTGACAAAATAGACATCCGGCAGTATCACAGGATATTCCTGCCCGTCCGCCGTGTCCGTCCACCCCACAACAAAGCGCACGCTGGCACTCTCCATCACATAGCCCTGCCTTTTGTTCTCCTCAATGTCTCTTAAAAACTTTTTGGAAAAACGCACGATCTGTATGGTTTTCCCATCCTGCACCACAGAAAGCCCGTCCGCGCCTGTCAGAAGACTTGTGCTACAGAGCGTTCTCTGGATGAGCGTTTTCTTATCTTTGAAAAACCCAAGGTGGATATCCCGGTGTGTGAGCTGGATTAAGATCTCATCAGGACGCCCATACAAGGTGCTGTCCACCTGCGCCCTCACCTTTCCTGTGATAAACCGGTCAAATGCCTTGTTGTTATAAAAGAGATACAAGTCCTTTTTCGCCCTTGTCATTCCCACATACAGCAGCCGCTTGCGCTCGTCCGTGTCAAACGAAACATGGTCAAGCATCATCACCACCTCATCAAACTCCCTGCCCTTTGACTTGTGCATGGTGGAGACCACCACATCATGCTTGTCACCGACAATAAAATCCTCGATGTTGGATTCATGCAGGAACATCTCCAAGTCTGAGCGGTACTTTCGTTCGTTTGCCAGTGAAAACGCTTCGAGAATGGCAAGACACAGCGCAAGATTGCTGCTATTTCGGTATACCGATGCCATGCTGTCCTTTGCCGCATCCCACAGCTCCTGCGAAATCACAGGCGTTGCCAGCTCCTTTGTGATCTTTTTTATAAAAAAGCGCAGCTCAATCATATTATATAAGTCAAATCCATCATTGGACTGAATGAGCTTTGCGCGAATGCCCTTTTTCTTTAAGAGTCCCACGACACGCAGCGTCTCATCATTCGTGTTGGTGAGAATGCATACACTTCCCTTATCCCGCACCTTGGCTGCCCACACCGCCACAGGCTCCTCAAGATTTCTGCTGGCGCACTGTATCAGCTCTACCGCGCCCGCCGCCCCGTCGTTTATGGCAGTAACCGGCGCGCTTTTCATCCGGTGTGAGATCTGCCGTACAAACTGGTTGGCAAATGCCACAATATTCCCGCTGCTTCTGTAATTGTCCAGCAGCTCATATTTTTTCGCATTGTCCCGCGTCAGAAACTCCTCAAAATAACGGGAGCTCGACCCGCGGAACTCATAGATATTCTGGTCGTCATCCCCCACTGCAATCACGCGCAGATCATCATTGCGCTCGATCAGGGCACTGACAAGCCTGTACTCGTTCTCATCCATATCCTGTGCCTCGTCAATCACGAGCACGGTCTTGGTAATGCGCCCGATTTCCACGTCGCCGTTCGCAATCATCCGTGACGCATCCCGCACCACCGTCTTGGCATCCTCAAGATTTCCCATCCGCCCGATGAGGTCAAAACAATACGAATGAAATGTTTTGATTTCTACATATCCTGCCGCATTGCCGATTAATTCATACAGACGCTTGCGAAACTCCGTCGCTGCCGCCCGCGAAAATGTCACCATCAGAAGCTGTTCATGCTTCACATCTTCCAGCAGCATGAGCGAGGCAAGTTTGTGCACGAGAACCTTTGTCTTTCCGCTTCCCGGCCCTGCTGCCACCACGATATATTTTGACGTGTCATTGTCTATAATTTCCCGCTGCACGTCGGACAGCTGTGAGAAAAGTTTGTTGTACTTCTCGGGCGTGATATTTCTGTTAATCTCATTTTTGCGGTTTCCCTTAAAATACTTGGCAATAAACAGCTTGTAATCCATCTGAAAATACTCGTTGACAAACTGTAACGCTTCATGGTAATTTCTCACCATCATGTTTGCAAACTCACCCACGATATGAATCTGCTGCATCTTCTGCCTGTAATATGCGTTCAGGCTTTTATAGTCGTCCGCCTTATAGCGGATCTTGTTGTCCATCTCAAGCCGTGTAATCTGCATTCCGCTGTACAGCACAAGGAAACCGCCCTCTAGCTTCATGGCATCAATCTTGGACAGATACAAAAGAGCATCCTCAATTTCCGCATCTGTAATTTGTTTATCCGCCGCGCTTTTTTGGTATTCCGACTTTAATTCCAGTACGGAGAACCCAACGAGCTGCTGCTCTCCGCTTTTCTCGAATGAATACTTTTCATATAAATATTTCACGATAAAACCAGCCAGACCAATGCACCGCTGCCGCTGTGCCCACAATGCCTCCGCATCCATTTCTGGTACGATCACAGTTCTTGCAGTTGTATTTTCGATGCTCTTTTTGATGTATTTCTTGATTGTCCAATAGTAAAGCACTGTCTTGAACGCGTTCACCGTCGCATTCTTTATCCCGCTGCCGACGGCACTTTCATTGAGCTCCTTGAGGTTGATGCACTGCCCTTCACTGCTGAGCTGGCCGGCCAGAAACTGCTCCATGGCAGCATATTTTTTCAGCACATTCAGCGACTTGTTCTGTGTGTCCGTTTTCAGGATATAAGCAGTCAGGTCCTTTGTGTTTGCGAGAAGATTTTCCTCCCGCAGAATCTGAATCAGCTTGAAGGTCTCCTGCCGCTCGATGCCAAGCCGGTCTGATAGATAGTCCACTCTGGACTCTGCGTCATCCTCCTGCGCTTTTGCAACACTTCGCGCCGAAATCAGCATGCTCATCATCCGCTTGGCATTCAGGCGTTCCTTTTCGCTCATTTTATTCGAAGCCTCGATCTTGAGTGAAGCCTCCGTCATGTTTTTGACAAGAATGCTTGTGGCATAGATATGCGGCACATTTTTCCCGCGCCTGATATAGCCGGCGTTCTCCAATGCCTGCACCGCAGTCTTTACGCGCGTCTCAATCTCCGTCACATTCTCATCCCACCCCGCCTGACGCGCAATCTCAAGCGGTGTGCGCTGTATGACTTCCCTGTTTCTCGTCAAATCCTTGATTGCCTTCCAAACCTGCTGGATTTCACTGATGCTCAGTTTTGTCTGGTTTAACAGTATAAAGTGCTTGTCCAAATCCCCGTCATGAAACAGCACATAGCACTCTGCCTGCAAATTCTGGTCCCTGCCGGCGCGTCCTGCCTCCTGCACGTAGTTTTCCAGCGAATCCGATATATCATAGTGGACGACCAGCTTAATGTTTGGCTTATCCACGCCCATGCCAAAAGCGGAGGTCGCCACCATCACCTGCACCTCGTCGCGGATAAAAGCATCCTGATTCGCCTGTTTCTCGGCCTTGTCCATCTTTCCATTATATGCAAGCGCGGCAATGCCGTCATCCCGCAGCTTCTGCGCAAGCTCCACTGTGCGCTTCGTCCTAGACACATACACGATCGTCGGGCAATTTTTCTGTTCAACCAGCCAACGAAGCGTCGTGTATTTCTCCTCATCGCTCTCTTTGTAGAGCACCTCATACCGCAGGTTCTTCCTGCCCGCACCCGAAGTGTAGAGCGCCAAATCCAAGCCCAGTTTTTCCTTGAAATACTCCTTGATATCGCTGATGACTTTCTGCTTTGCCGTCGCGGTAAAGCACGAGACCGGAATCCGCTCTGCGAGCTGTTTCTTCTCCTGCAATTCCCGGATAAAGTCACCGATGTATAGATAATCCACCCGAAAATCCTGTCCCCACGCAGAAAAGCAGTGCGCCTCATCTATCACAAAGCGCGCAATGACCCGCCTCATCAGCAGACGCTCGATCGTCTTGGAGCGCAGGGACTCCGGTGCCACATACAAGATCGACGCAAGCCCGTTCTCGACACGCTCAATGGCATCCGCCCGCTCAATGGGGCTTAACAGGCCATTGATTGTCACTGCGTCCACGATGCCATTTCTTTCCAGATTGTCCACCTGATCTTTCATGAGGGACTGTAGCGGCGAAATCACCACTGTCAATGCCTTCGAAAGTTCCCCTGCCATCAGCGCGGGCAGCTGAAAGGTGATGGATTTTCCGCCGCCTGTCGGAAAGATGGCAAGCAAAGACTGGTTGTCCACCGCCGCCTGCACTGCCTTCTCCTGCAAATTCTCCCCATCATATTCCCGAAACGCATCATGCCCGAAAATCTGCTTTAGGCGGCTATTGATATTCAACTGGCTGCGGCAGTAAGGGCACCCCTCAGCGCAGGTTGTGCCGCGCAGCAGCCGGATAACATTGGAAACTGCCGGATATTGCATATTGACCCAGTTTGGTATCATGGAAGTGGTGTCTTTTGCAGAAATCATCGCAAGCACATAGGCAAGCTCCGCCGGATAACGCGCTGCAATGTGCGCAATATCACTGTTGCTGCACAATTTTCCATCATAAAAGCTTTTGATGAGAGAAGAAATGTCTCCGCGCAGTTCATTTTTGAGAACATTGAGAGCATGAAGATCATAAAAATATGAAAAAAAGCCACGAAATTCTTCCTTTTGGCCAAGCAGCGCTGCATAAATGTCCTTTTGCAGTGCACTCAGGCTGTGGAAGGCATTGACTTCATCGTAAAATAATTCCATCGCCTTAACCGCGTCATTCAAGGGATTGTTCAAAGAATCTGTCAGCAGCTTGTCATCCTTGCACAGTGCATGATAGGGTTTGTCTGGAAACAGCAGCGGCGACAGATAGAGGGTATCAATCACATCCGTAATCCCCGCCGCCTGCATCTGCTGCCTGATATATCTGGCATCGTGATGGACGATATTGTGCCCGCACAGAAACCGCTTGCTGCCGGTGCTGTGCTCAATCAAAAAATCCTCAAACGCCTTGGCTGACTTTGTGTGAATGTGTGTGCTTCCATCTGCGGCTGCGCCATAATCCAGTACCATATTGCGCTCTGCGCTGACCTCTGTGTCAATAAATACAACTGTGTACATCGTTTCCCCTTTATCTTAAACATGCATATTTATTCAATACATTCCGAATCGCCTATCTCTTCATTTCCAAGATACTTTCTGTATTCCTGTCTCCTCTTTTACTTCCCGCTCAACCGTCTCAGGAAGCAGTTCTTCACTGTCCTGACCGCCGCCGGGCAGTATATACCATTCCTCTTTTCCGTCATTTAATTTGATCACAAGCAGTTTCCCATGCTGAATGACAACCGCTTTGGCAGAAGTTCGTACTTGTCTTGTCATTTTCCAGTCCCCGTTTCGATTATTATACCCTCAAAGCGCTATAAAGACAACGCCGTCATCCTGCTTTCTAATATAAACAGATGTCATATTCCGCAGTTTTCCGTCCATAGTGCCTCCTCTTATTTTCCTACAGTTCTTATTCAGGATGCTTCTGCCATTACCTAACTCTACGACCATATAATAGAGATTGGGTATTGAATTTTATCATATCTTATCGTATAATAACAATATAAGAAAAACAAGCAATTATCCATTGACGGTTTGAGCCTTAATTTGCACGATTATAGGCTAATATAAGAAATATTAACACAAAAGCAACCGCTATTTTGACTCATGGCGGTTGTTTTTGTGTCTTTTTATTGTATCTAAACGGCGAACAAGATATGTAGAGATTAAGCTGCTACATATTCTGCCTATTATTCCAACAATGAAATCAACAACAAACGTCACTTCTATATCACCCTCCTTTCTTAGCAAGGGTATCTATAAGATAAACAGAACATCACTGTCCTGACGCGACTCAAACCGCCAACCATCTTATCTAGCCAAAATAAAATGTTAGATAACTGCTTGTTTCCTATATTATAAATAATATGTAAAATATTGTCAAATAAAAGCGCTTAGGAACTGTTCAGAAATTACTTGTGACAAGTACGCCGTATAAATGTTCAGCTGCAAAGAAGAAAATCGCAGGCATAGCGGGCTATGTCAAGATTTTCTGATGCCGCAGATGAGCATTTAGACAAGTAATTGTCATGAGTAATTTCTGAACAGTTCCTTAATTCAAAAGACTGCTTGCACTCCGCAAACAGTCCGTATATAATCTACTTAGAAAGGTTGATCGAAATTGATTTTCCTATTCCCCCCAGTTATGTATAAACTATTTCTGGCTGAGAAAGAACTGGCGACTGCAATGATTCATCGGGCAAAGACTACCATCGTGGAGGCAGTTGTCTGACCACCTATATGATCACTTCATGATTTGGAGAATATTTTAATGAAAGAATACCAGAATTTAATCGACAGCTTTGTACAGCAGAATCAGCTCCTCTTAGGCAGCCGTCTTGTCGGCGTGTATCTTCACGGTTCTGCGGTGATGGGATGTTTTAACGCGCAAAAGAGCGACCTTGATTTCATCATTGTCATACAGGATGACCTGCCTGCTGCTGTCAAGCGTCAGTATATGGACATGGTTATCGCACAAAACAGCCTTGCTCCCGCAAAAGGAATCGAACTCAGCATTGTAAAAGAATCCGTTTGCCGCCCCTTTGTCTACCCAACCCCCTTTGTGCTTCATTTTTCTGTTGCACATCTAAACTGGTATCAGACCAATCCAGAAGATTACATTGAAAAAATGACTGGAACCGACAAAGATTTGGCTGCCCATTTTACAATCCTCTATCATAGAGGAAAGGCACTTTGCGGGAAAGAGATTCGCGAGGTTTTCTCCGAAGTGGATGCCGCAGATTATTTTGACAGTATTTGGAGCGACATTGAAAACGCGGTGGAGGAAATCGCAGAAAATCCAATGTATATCACGCTCAATCTGTGCCGTGTGCTTGCCTATCGAAACGAGCACCTCATCCTGTCCAAGCTGGAAGGCGGAACATGGGGACTTGCTAATCTTCCGCCAAAATATGCCCCTTTGATTACCGATGCGCTGACAGCGTACACGACCAGCAGTACCATGAACCCAAACACCGTTCTTGCCAGAGAGTATGCCACTGATCTGTTAAAACGAATACGCATGGGAAATAAAACTGAAGGATTTTAATATGTTCAACCGAAACGACAGCACCTCCACTCCCTCTTTAGAGGAAATCACAAACTCCGTCAACAATCCACTGTGGGAGGACTTTTGCACTTACATGCACCAGCAGTACCACGCCAAACCAGAATTTACCTTCAGCAAATGCAGTTGGGAATATGGCTGGAACATCAAATTTAAAAAGGGAAGCAAGTCACTGTGTACTGTTTATCCCAGAGAAAACTTTTTTGTCCTCATGGTTGTGATTGGCAAAAAGGAAAAAGACCGCTTTGAGAATGCCCTCCCCTCCTTCTGCGATGAAATCCGACACATTTATGAGGAAACCAAAGAGGGAAACGGTCAAAGATGGCTGATGATACCAATCGAAGATGACGGCAAGGTCTATGCAGATGCAAAAACAATCATAGACTGGCGATCAAAATGATCCAAGTCAAAGAAAATTCTCATATTCTTTCTCCGGTATTGTCTCTATCACAAGAAACAGCTCTGCCGCCAGCGTCTGTGTTTCTACTGGCACTACAGTCTGTACTACGGTGGTTCTGCTGCGCAGTCCATGCGGTCCAATCTCCTGCTCTGGCTTACCGCCCATCATCATGATCGTCGTCACACCTGTACTTCCACCGATAACGTGCGTCTTAGCAGGCTCTGAAACACCGTCAAGCTCCGCCACGGTATAAAACTGTGCGCTAAGCCCTTCCCCTGTGCACTCATACTCCACGGTAAAATATCCCATTCCCGCCGGACACTGTTCTTCGAGTGCGTTCAAAACACTTTTTTTCATATTCTCAAATTCTTCTATTGTCTGATATTGTAGCGCCATTTCCCGATATTTCGCATCCTCAAATCGTTCCTGTTGTTCCAGCAAGGGCTGTGACATTCCCACCTGATTGACGTAGCATACAATCTCCTCCCCGCCTTCCTCCAGCGCAAATCGAAGCTCGGCAGTCTTTCCCCGCTCTAGCTGCACTGGCATCTGCACAGCATATTGTCTGCATGTCATGCCCAGCGTCACCCGCCTGATCTCCCCTGAAAGTTCTGGAAGCCTGTCATAAACGCCGCTCAGGCGCAGCTCTGCCAGTCCGATCTGATTCCAGTCCATCTCATAAAACGGAGACGTTTCCGGTATGCGCCACCCCGCCTCCATCATCTGTTGAAAAAGAAGATACGCCTGTACAAAATCTGCCTGCATCAGATTTCCCATACCCCCGCCCTGAAAGGTATAACAGGTTTCTCCTATTTGAATTTGACTGATATGCAATGCCTTACGATCATTTTGATTTCCCCGCCCAGATTCCAGCATCGTTTCCCTTTTCGTCTGATTGTGGCTGCACCCAGCGCATTCCTCCTGCTGCGGCTGTTCTTCTAATAGATATAAATAAGGTCCTTTATTGTCACTTTCCCTTCGAAATCCCATGCCGACGACATGAATGCACACATCGCCGAGCATGACATCTTTCCCGATTACTTTGACCTCATCGAAACGAAAAATCTTTAAATAGGTTTGAAATACTTCATAATTCAATTGGATACCCCCTGTGTTATCGCACATTCCTACTTTCTCATAATTCATAACCGCCAACTGTCCGCAGCCGTTTCCAACGTCATCTGCCTATAGACCATCTGCTGCTGCACCGCATTAATAAAGCAGTCCAAATCCCCTGTTTCCCTTATCACACAGGCACCGTTTTGTCCCTCAATCCATTGATTTCCAGAATGATACCGCACCAACCGACTGTCGATACATGCCAAAGCGCGCCCCTGCCTGATGGCATACCGCACAGTGTGCATCGTACCGCTGTCACTCGCTGCCTCAATCACGAGCACGCCATCACTAATACCGCTTTGAATGCGGTCTCTTTCCACGTACTGATATCGTTGCACCGGTGCTGCGGGCGGATATTCACTGACCAGACAGCCGCCGTTTGACAACACTTTCTCTGCAAGGACCGCGTTGGACTGCGGCACAATCCGCTCCAATCCGCAGGGCATCACCGCAGCACAGATTCCCCCTGCCGCAAGCGCTCCGCACAGTGCATACGTATCACATCCCAGCGCCAGTCCGTTTACCACATTGATGCCTCTTGTGCCCAACGCATACCCGATCTGATAGGCAAGCGCCTTTCCATTCTCCGACACACGCCTGCTGCCAATCACCGCAATGCTGTGATTTTGATTGATACACGCTATATTTCCTCTGTAATATAAACAGTCCGGTGCCCTTGCGATGGAATGCAGCCGCCGGGGATACGCCGCACTCGTTCTATCCACCTGTCCGATGCCATACTCCCAAACGATTTTTATCATCCCCCTGAACCGCCGTATATGCCAATGCCCCACTTTTCTGCTATATGCAATAGCTATGACATCTGGCTGCACCACTTCAATATATGTTCAAATGAAATCTCTAACTTTCCATCATAAATATGAATCGGAACCGGCTGCGTCAGATCATATGTCTTGGCATAAATGTCTCTCTCAAAGAAAAAGACAAGAAGCTGCTTTTTGTAAGGGTCTAAAATCCAGTATTCACGCACGCCGGCATTCTCATATTTCTCCAGTTTTTTGAAATAATCTTTCCGCTTTGTTGACGGGGCGATCACTTCCAGCACAAAATCCGGCGCGCCAAACACTCTCCCGTTCTGTATCTTTTCGCGGTTGCACAAGATCAGGATATCCGGCTGCACCATCGTCCTGTCATCACAGTCAAGCTGCACATCAATCGGCGAAATCCCCGCCTCACACTGCCCATTGTTGTCCAGAATATAATTTGCAATTTGCCTGTAAATCTCTCCGACAATCTTTTGATGGTCAAACGTTGGCGTCTCCACATCATAAATCACACCGTCAATCAGCTCCACCCGCATATCATCCGGTATGGCAAAATAATCCGCTGTCGTATAATCCCCCTGCTTTTTATCCTGTTTATTTTCATGCGGACTGCCATAGGAAAATACTGCGCTGTCATTCAACATTCTGCCTGTATCCTGATGCTTCAATACCTGCTCTAGCGCTTGAAGTGTGGCATAGCGCGGATGCTCGGTCTCCCCGGAAAAAATCTTCTGCACCGTGCCAAGCGGCACCCCGGACAAATCAGAAATCTGAGCATAGCTGTAACCTTTTTGTAATTTCTGCTGTTTCATTTCTTCTATCGTCATATCGTCATAGATGCCCTCCTAACCTGATATCCAAATTATATTCTTTTTATTTCCATTTGTCAACCGTTTTATTTCCAGTTTTATAAGTACGCTACAATCCCTTTGCCGCTGATCCGGCGAAACTGGCTGAGTGGAATGAAAACCGCAGTCAACGCAAGCAGCGGCAGAAACGCCACGCATGGCAGCACCGTGACATGGACGGTGAAGAAAAACGCCTGTCCCAAGGCGGCTGTCAGCAGCCGTCCGCCAAACAGAATTGTCACAGGCACCGCCAGCAAAAAAGCGCCGCACAGATACAGACACCCCTCCGCCATGAGCATTTTGCGAATCTGCCGTTTTGTCATGCCGACGGCTTCGAGAATCGCAAGCTCCCGCCTCCGGCTCAGCACAGAAACCGCCGACAGATTATAAAAGTTCATCATGCCAATCAGCGCAAGCACGACAGCAAGCGCACCGCCGACAAAATAATATTTATTCAGATAGCGCGCAAACGATGCCTTCAAATCCAGCACCGAGCGCAGCAAAAGCGCACTGTCCTCTGCCAAAACCGTCTCCTCAAGATACTGCTGCACCCTCTCCTCCGCGCCGGGAACCGCATCTATCAACGCGCGCATTGCCGCCCGCGAACCCGTACAGGCGATAAATTCCGCATCGGGTATCAGAACTGTCACCGTGACCAGATTCGCATAGGGATAATCCAGTGAGAGCGGCAGCCTTGCCTCGCCAAGCACCTGATACGTTTTCTCTGTCCCGCTCTGAAAAGTCATCACAAAGTCATCGCCCGCCTGATAATTGTGCACACCCTGCTCCGCCAGAAGCGGATTGTCCACCAAAACCGCCTCCCCGCACGAAAACGCCTCCCATGTGCACGCCTCCCCGCACCATTCCAGCCTGTCAAAGCCCGCCTTATCAATCCCTATGAGCGTTATTTTCATCTGGTTCTTTTCCTTCATTTGTTCCCAGCGTTCCAGCCATTGACCACTAAGCCGTTCCTGCGCAATCTGTTCCCACACCTGATACAGATGCGGCTCCATCTCGTGATATTCCTCAGAATAGCGCACATAGCCGACGCACTCCGCATCGGGGCATGCATTCAGCTTTGTCTGGATTTCTGCCGTAATTCCGTTCATGACCGCATACGGCGCATAGTCCGAGAGCTTGTCCAGTATAAAATCCGCTGCCATCACCGCGCGCTGGTACACGTCCAGACGATAGCCGCGGACCATCATAAAGATTCCGTTCAGTGTCACAAGCGAGAGCGCGATAGAGCACATGACAATCAGCCCTCTTTTCCAGTTACGACCGAAATTCCCCAGTGCCATTCCCCACCATGAAGCGTTTATACACCTCCTGCGCGCCTTGCCTGCGGGGGGTTTGACACCGCCCTGTCCGCCCTCCGCAATGCGCAGCGCCTCGATTGGAGAAAGCCGCGCCACCATCCGACACGCCTGTATACAGGACAGATAAACCGTCACCAGCGCAAACACCGCGGCAGCGATAAAAACAAACAGACTGGCACCGACGACTGCCTCCTGCGGATGCCCTATGCGGTCCAAATCTGCCGTCAGCGCAGGACTTACCAAAACGCCGCAGCCATATCCTGTGGCAAGTCCAATCGGTATCCCTGCAAGACACAGGCAAAACGCCTGCATACGCACAATCCGCGCAAGCTGTCTCCCCGTCGTGCCGACATTCTTTAACAGCCCATATATGCGCAGATCGGTCTGAATTGAGATACTGAAAATATTATAAATGATCAAATACCCTGCAAGCACAATCAGCGCTGTCAATGCCACGATACCAGACAGCGATATGCCATCCTCGCCAATCAGCCTTTCATAAGCAGGATTGATCTGAAATCCGCAGCCCGGCACTCCTGTCTGCAAAAATCCGCAGCTTTCCCCCAACGCTTCTGTCTTTTGGCGCAGACTCCACAGATTTTTATACCAGACAGAAAAACCGACAGCTCCGCTCATATCGCCCCGCCTTCCAGCGCCTCACGCGTGATCTTGGGCGCGACTTCCGCGGCAAACGCCTCTGACACCCACGCATACTGACTGTAATCTGAGACATCGCCCTGCCACCAGCCGCAAAGCGTAAACGCACGTGTGATCTGTTCCTCTTTTCCATCTGCATTGTCCACCGCAATTGTCAGCGTAATTTTTATCAAATTTTTATTCAAATCTTTATTCAAATCTTCATATAAATACGCAACACCCAAAGCGTCCAGCACAAGTGAGCTGAGTGCAATCTCATCCGCCTTCTCAGGCAGCCTCCCCTGAATCGGTGCGTCGCAGAAAGCAGATGCCGCATTCTGATCTGCCGCGCGCACCTCTGTCTGGAACAAAATCCGCTCATCCAGCAGCGTTCCCACAAAGGTATTTACGCCGAAGCGTTCCACAAAACCGCTTTTTTCCAATATATCACTAACACTCTGCGCCTCGTCCCCCGTGATATCCTGCAAAATAACATGCGACCATGCACTGTACGTCTTTTTGTCCGCCTCCAGCTTAGAAAGAACCATCGAGCGCGCCCCCGTAAACAGGCTGGTGAACAACGTCGTAGTCAGCACAATCGCTAAAATAGCAATCTGGCTGCGCCCGCGGTTCATTTGCATAAAACGCATTGTCAGTAACCATACTGTTTCCCGATTCTCAACCTTTACCATACGCCCCTCCGTCCTGCAATCTGCCGTCCTCTATCCGCAAAATCCTGTCTGCAAGCTGTGCGATCTCCTCATTGTGCGTAATCATAATCACCGTCTGATGAAACTGTTCGCTCGTCACCTTTAGCAGACCCAGCACATCCTGACTTGTCTGCGAGTCGAGGTTTCCCGTCGGCTCGTCGCACAGCAGCAGTCCGGGCTTTGCCGCAAGCGCCCGCGCAATGGCAGCCCGCTGCTGCTGCCCGCCAGAGAGCGTACATGGCAAATTCCACATTTTGTTCGAAAGCCCCAGCGTGTCAATCACCATCTCCACATAGTCCCTCTGCAATTTCTTTCCGTCCAGCTTCACCGGCAGTATCACATTCTCCCAGACATTCAGCATAGGAATCAGATTGTACTGCTGAAAAACAAAGCCGATATTTCTGCGCCGAAAAATCGTAAGCGCCTCATCGTCCATATTCTCCAAAGACCTTCCGTCTACCACCACCGCGCCCGAAGTCGGCTTGTCCAGCCCTCCGATCATATGGAGCATTGTGGATTTGCCGCTGCCTGATCTCCCCACCACAGACACAAACTCCCCGCGCTCCACCTCAAAGCTCACGCCGTCCAAGGCGTGCACCGCAGTCTCGCCAGTGCCGTATATTTTGGTTAAATTCTGCACTTTTAGTATATTCATCCTGTCTGTCCTTTCCTGATTTCTGTATGTATTTCATTTCGTCTTTTCGACCTCCAGTATAATATACCACACAAATATCACAATCTGGTTTCTGAAATATCACAGTATTGAAATAATTAGCAGCAGTGCAGCTTCTATACAACACTTTACTCATAAAAAAGAGGATGATAGACAAAACAAAAAAGGACGCAGTAATCGCCCCCTTTGTTTTATCTGCATACTCTTGTATCTACTACTTTATAATCCATACTTTGCCCTCATATCACGAGAAACTTCTGCCGCATTTTTATACATTCCCTGCGCTGCATGCTCACGCGATTTTTCGAGCTTATCTAATATCTCTTGTTCCGTTAATGCTTCATATGGATTTGCAGTCGCCCTTTTTATTTCAAACGGAAACCCATTTACTGCCAACGCCTGCGTTAAAAACATACGGATCGCAGTTGTCGTATCTGTTCCTAAATCTTTAAACAATGCATCTGATTTTGTTTTTAAATCATCATCTACTCTTATTTGAATCGTACTTGCCATTTACACTCCCCCTGCACCTCTACTCTATTTCCACCATAAGAATAACAAACAAATAATGCTAAGTCAATACATTCATCGTGATTTAGGAACTGTTAAGAATTAACTTTGCAGATGACGCAGAATAAATCTTTTTATGCAAGGCGGAGGAATGAGGCGTACTGGGGTACGCCGATTGACGACAACGCGGCATAAGAAGATTTAGACAAGTCATATGTGAAGATTAATTCTTTAACAGTTCCTTAGCATTATTACCTATACTTTTTTATTATGGGACTGGCAGAAAGACCGAGAACAGTGAGCCCTCCCCCTTCTTTGACGCCACTTTCATATACCCTCTCTGCGCCTGCACGATCTCTCTTGCCAGATACAGCCCGATTCCGATGCCTGGCTGGTCATCCGCCGACAGGCACCTGTAAAATCTGGTAAAAATCCTGTGAAAATCCTCCGGTGCGATTCCGATACCATCATCTGCCACATCAATCCGCACAAAGAATGTGTATGCACGCGCAGAGACCTGCACTTTTCCACCCGCCCGCGTATATTTGACCGCGTTATCCACAATATTTCCCAATGCTTCCCCCATCCACTTCAAGTCAAAAACCGCACGCAGTCTGCTCGTCTCAAAAGTGAGCGTTATCCCTTTTTCCGATGCCTTTTTCCTGTACTCCTGATACACGGCATCAAACAGGCTCTGTATATTTCCTGTCTGCACATGCACACCAATCAGCCCGGTTTCCATCCGCGACAGTTTGACGAGAGACTGAATCAGAAAATCCAGCTTTTCCGTCTGCCCGCACAGTGTGTCCATGACTTCTGACAGTTCGGAATCATCCACATCAAAGGCTGTCCGGTTACAGACCAGTTCGCGCAGCAGTTCCGCATACAGTTTCAGGTTGGCTATGGGCGTGAGCGTCTGATGGGAAATATCGGAAATCAGCCCCTGAATCACCTGCTTCTGCTGCCGGTTCTTCTCATTCTCCATCAAAGCGCTATTGACAAAACGGCGAAACTTATCTTCGATCAAGGAAACCTTTTCCTCTGTATCTTTATCTCCTGACATACACTCCATGTCAGCCCCTCCGCTGACACCCGGCACTTCAGCCTGTCCAGTATTTTCTGACACATCTGTCATTTTTATTCTTCCGCAGGCACTGCTCTCCTCCGCCTGTTCGATGATATCATACAGCCGCTGCATCAGTTTCTTTTCTTTCCTGTAAAAATACAGATACCACAACAGTCCTGACACTACAAATGACACAGCTCCCGCAAGCGCCGCCGCTTCCATCACAGTGCTCACAAATCCACCGCCCATGTATAGCCGATTCCGTACACGGTTCTGATATAATCGGGATTTGCACAATCCTTCTCGAGCTTATCGCGCAGCCTTTTGATTGTCACGGTCAGCGCATGTTCATCCACATACTCGCCGTCCCCCTGCCACACGCTGTCAATCGGCGCGCTTCTTTTGACAGTTGCACCCTGATTCTCACACAGCACCCGCAGCAGCCGCTGTTCTGTCCTGCTCAGCTCCACCAGACGCCCTTCCCTGCGAAATTCCATCTTTCTGAAATCAAAGTCAAAGGGTCCCATGCTAAACCGGTCTGGATGTCCGATTCCCGCACGCAGCCACACTGCCACCCGCGCGCGCAGTACCATCAGGCTAAACGGCTTCGTAATATAATCATTCGCGCCAGCCTCAAGACCGGTCACAATATCCAGCTCCATATTATTCACCGTAATGAGCAGAATCGGCACCGGGCTGTACGCCCTGACCTCGCGCACGAAATCAATCCCGTTTCCATCCGGCAGATTGACATCCAAGAGCACCAAAGCAATCTCCTCCTGCGTCAGCAGGTTTCGCGTCTCCGCCAGCGTCCGGCACTGCAAAAACGCATTGCAGTTCTCTCGCAGCGCCAGCACAATTCCGTCATTTAATTTCCTGTCATCCTCGACAATCATGATCTTATTCACTGTGTTCGCTCCTAAACAAAATCAACCCATCTCCCGCTTTTTGTCTTCATGAACGTTACATTTTTATCCAGCTCCAATTCAAACAATTCTCCCAGTTCAGGAAACATTTGCAGCACCTGTTCCTCCGCCACATTTTCATATTCATCAACATTCCCTGTCTCGGGTGCAGCACTCTGTAACACCCAGCGCTCATCCAAATCTTTTACAAAAACTGCATAACGTAAGGTTTCCCCCGCTATCAGCTTAGGGTCTACATACACCATCTTGGTCATTTTCTTGATACCTCCTTCAACTTTTGCTAACTATTATTTTACGCTGTCAGTCAACATGCGTCAAGCAAATTGGCGGCTCTTACATCTTGACGAAATCCTATCGACCTATTATGATAAAACTATTGAAGGCAGTTCTCCCAGAGACGCCTGCCTTCATATCATCCTAAGGAGTGGCCAGAATCATGAATTTTTTCCCTTTTGAACAGCTTGAGATCAAGCACGGCACCGTTTTACCCCTTTCGGATACGGAGCAAGAAAGCGGCACTCTGTTCTGTGTGCGCTGGAAGGGCGGACTGACACTGCGGCTTTCATACCGCTGGTCCTGTTATTGGATTACAGTTGAAAAAGAGGACACCATTTTTCAAAGCGTCCGTCTTGACAAAGCTCAATCTGTGATGGCATCGCTGCAAAAAATGATACGCGGCATCGAGCGCGGACAGTTTGCCAGAAGAAAAACCACCGCAGAACTTGTCGCCGAAACCGTCCAGCAGCGGCAGCTTACTTCCTGCATGAACAATACCAAATGGAACCGCTTCCGCACCGCCATGCTGGAAGAAATGCCCTTTCCACCGCCTTATGAAATCAAGACTTTATTTGACGAGGAAGATACATTTATCAAAAATTTCGCCGCACAGGACGCAGGGTATCAGGGATGCTATATTGATGAAGATTTTGTTGATTTGAACTATAAAGTGATTGAATATCTTATCATAAAGACACGGTATTATGACACGGCTGGCGGCAGGCTGGCACCGCAAAAAATCTGGCATGACGCGACAGCACCGTTTCTTGAACTGATGCGTAAATATCATATTCCTTATGTTCCTTATGAAACGACAAATGACACCTTTGTCATTTATGGATACCGTAAATCTATATAATATTAAAAAATTTGACAATAATATAAGTTCGTGGTAAGATAAATGCATAAGGGTACTGCCGATAGACGGTCAGCCCATTCAGTCATTTATTAATAAAAAATAACCGCTAAGTTTCTCAGGCTTTGGGCGGTTATTTTTTAGTGTTATTGCTTCCGAATACAGTCAGTACAAGACTGATGAACTCTGATAATCCGACAGCAGCGGCACAAATCCCGAAATCCGCTCACGCGCCACATACAGTGTGCTGTCCGCGCGGGCGCTCATGCTCCATTTTACCAAGGTCATGACTCCCTGCTCAATCTCTATGCAGGTAATGCAGCGCGGATGGACGCAGCTGCCTGTATTATAATAGAAGGAAGGCTCACTTGGCATCACGGGGCGGTGCGTGTGCCCTGTGATCAGAATATGCCTGTTTTCAGATGCCCAGTCGCTTAGCCGCGTCTCGCACTTGTTTTTCACATGGTAGTTTTTCGCCGCACTGGTCGGGTCAAGCACGCCAAGATTTTCCAGCGGGCTCCACAAATACCGGACACAGAAACACGCCATCCGCCAAAATGTAGAATTAAACAGGCTTGCCTGATGCCCGTGTGTCAGGTATAATGCACGCTGCGGCATATTGGGCGGGCTTAATATGATGCCCTCATAAAAAGTGTACGGAAGCTGTAATTTCTTTTTCTTTTTGACCATATCATGATTTCCATAAAGGAGATACAGCCTGTTTTGCCTGTGAAGCTGCGCAAAGATTTCAAAAACTTCGTCGTGTACCTCGACAATATTTTTCATGCTGCGGTTCTCCCAGAGTTCGTCCCCGTCACCAAGTTCGATGTACGTATATCCTCTTTGGTAATAATACTTTAGCGCCGCAAAAAATAGATGCTGGTTTTTCAGAAAATTGTCGGAGGAAGTGCCTATCCCCCTGTGGCAGTCGCTCATCAGGACATACCGCGAGCGGTAGGTCAGCGGCAGGACTGGGGCATCGCGAAAAGCATGCCCCAGCCGTGAGGATACACTCACAGGCGTCCCTTCCTACAGCACCGCTTGCGGCAGCAGCGTTCTTTGCGATGACAGCGCTTGTTGAACCGGCGTATCCGAAACAGCCGGCGAAATGCAAACGGAATCAAGTAATACAGGCATAATACCCGGTCTTCGGTACACTGGAACGGCTTTGTCACCCACAGGTAAAGCTTGCAGAATATCTTGTTTTTCCACTGGGAGAAACAGCGCCAGAACCGCGTGCACAGCTTGTAACGCACCTTGCGCGCACGGCCAAAATGCACTGTCACGCAAAAACCGCTGACGGAGAAATTCTGCTCCGCGCAGCCCGCCTTGCGCAGCCCGCTGATAAAGGCAAACTGCATTCTTTTGTCTGGAAACCGTATGGTCGCCTTCATGCACAAATCTGCCGGCCACACAAAGCTGCCTGTAAAGAACGCGGTGAGCCACCAATGGTTTTGGGCGACTTTGACGCAGCTGCCGTTCTTTCCGCAGAGCACAAACGAACAATTTAGCAATTCTGTGTTTGACGCCGCCTCAAAGCGCGTTGTCTTGTACTCTTTTTCGGACAGAATCCTGTCAGCATGGTAAACACCGATCTCGGCTCCCGCATTGATGCCATACTGCCCTTTCCAGAGCTCAATCAGCCATGTTTTGCCTTCATAGTCAAAATAGACCGGCAGCGAGTCGAAAACCATCTGGAAACGCGGAGCCATATAATCATAAATCCAAGCATACCCCGCCTCCCTCTGCCATGCATCCAGCGTGCTTGAAAAAAAGCCGCATTCCTCATGGAAACAATAGCCAAACGGCTTGACAAGCTCCTCTACCTTGCAGCATTTCTGGCATTGGTCCATACACTGAATCTTGCAGATAATTTTCTTTTTCCGAAAGTGGAAAAAGACACTGCAAATTAGCGTAACAAGTAACAAAATGATTAGGAAGAAATACATAAGTCACATTCCCATCTATAAGTTTATTATAACTTATGTCAGAATATGACTCTTTGTGTAATGTTTTACAGATTTTTATAACAGCTCCTTGAGCACTTTGTTCACCATGCCGGGTTCCGCCTTGCCCTTCATCGCCTTCATGGTCTGTCCGACCAGAAATCCAATTGCCTTCTCCTTGCCGTTATGGTAATCTTCCACGGACTGCGGGTTTGCCGCGATGACCTCCTCGACGGTTTTTCTCAGCGCCCCCTCGTCATGAACCGTCTTTAAGCCCTTCTCCTCGACATAGCTTTCCGGGTCAATGTCCTCGGCAAACATCACCTCAAACACTTCCTTCGCCACCGTGGAGTTGACCGCCTTGCTGTCCACCAGCCCGATCAGCTTTGCCAGATGTTCCGGTGAAAAACAGATCTCCCCGGGGTCCATGTTCTTTTCCTTTAGCAGCCGCAGCGTCTCCCCCATCAGCCAGTTTGAAACCTTTTTGGGCTGTCCGCAGATTGCCACTGTCTCCTCGAACAAATCTGCCAGATGTTTTGAATCTGTGATAATGCCAATATCGTAATCTGGGATATCGTACTCTTTTTTATAGCGCGCCATCTTCTCCTCGCGAAATTCCGGCTGGCTGCCGCGAATCTCTTGAAGCCACTCGTCACTGATATAGACAGGCGTCAAATCAGGGTCGGGAAAATAGCGGTAATCCTGCGCATCCTCCTTCGAGCGCATCGCGTAGGAATACTCTTTTGCATCGTCCCAGCGCCGTGTCTCCTGCGTCACCTGCTGCCCTGATTCGAGCAGCTCAATCTGCCGCTCCCGCTCCCCTTCTATCGCATGTGTGATTGCACGAAACGAGTTGAGGTTTTTCATCTCTGTGCGCGTCCCAAACGCATCCGCGCCAACCTCCCGCACAGAGAGATTGACATCCGCGCGCATGGAGCCTTCGTTTAATTTGCAGTCCGAGGCGCCAAGATACTGTATCAGCATACGCAGCTTCTCGAGATACGCAATGACTTCCTCGGCGCTGCGCATGTCCGGCTCTGAGACAATCTCGATGAGCGGCACACCAGAGCGGTTGTAGTCCACCAGCGAGCAGTCCTCCCACTCATCATGTATCAGCTTTCCGGCGTCCTCCTCCATGTGAATTTCATGGATTCCCACCGACTTTTTCCCTTCGGAAGTCTCAATCTCCACATGTCCGTTCCTACAGATCGGAAGATAGAGCTGGCTGATTTGATAGTTTTGCGGATTGTCTGGATAAAAATAATTTTTCCGGTCAAATTTGCAGTACTGTGTGATCGTGCAGTTTGTGGCAAGCCCCACTGCCACCGCATACTGCAACACTTGTTTATTTAACACTGGAAGCGAACCCGGCATCCCTGTGCAGACAGGGCAGGTGTGGGTGTTCGGCGCCCCGCCAAACGCCGTGGAGCAGCCGCAGAAAATTTTTGTCTTTGTCGCAAGCTCCACATGCACTTCCAGACCAATCACTGTTTCATATTGCTTTGCCATTTCCTCACTCCTTTTTCATTCTACGCATTTCGTTTTGTTTTGTTCATACGTATATGCCGCCTGTATCAGTTTCTTTTCCTGAAAACTGTCTGCAATCAACTGTAATCCGATGGGAAGTCCCTTTGAATCCGTTCCGCATGGAAGAGATATAGCAGGAAGTCCTGCGAGATTGACCGCTATGGTATAAATGTCCCCAAGGTACATTTTAAGCGGGTCTTGGAGGCTGTCCCCAAGCTTTGGCGCAGTGGTCGGCGCAACAGGACCAAGAATCAGGTCATACTTTGCAAAGGCATCATCAAATGCCTTTTTTATCATCGCCTTTACCTTCAGGGCTTTCAGATAATACGCATCGTAGTATCCCGAGCTTAGCACAAACGAGCCGAGCATAATTCTACGCTTTACCTCCGCGCCAAATCCCTCAGAGCGCGTCTTTTTGTACAGATCGTGAAGCCCTTCAAACTTCTCTGTGCGATATCCGTATTTGATTCCGTCAAAACGTTCCAGATTTGAGCTTGCCTCTGCCGCTGCAATCGTATAGTAAGTCGGTATCGCATACGCGACAAGGCTTAAATCAAACTCCTCAACAACTGCTCCCTTTGCCGCGAGAAGCTCTGCTGCCGCAAGCACTGCATTTTTTACTTCACTGTCAAGCCCTTCGCCCAGATAGTCTTTCGGAATCCCGATTTTCATCCCTTTTACATCCTCCACAAGCGCTGTTGTGAAATCCGTATCTTTCTTCTCTTTTTTTCTATTGATAGAGGTGGAATCCTTCCTGTCATAAGACGCGATCGTCTCTAGGACAGCCGCGCAGTCTGCCACATTTTTGGTCAATGGTCCAATCTGGTCCAGCGATGAGCCGTATGCAACCAGACCATAACGTGAAACCGTTCCATAGGTGGGCTTCAATCCCACCACGCCGCAGAAGGATGCGGGCTGCCTGATGGAGCCCCCTGTGTCAGAGCCCAGTGCAAAGAAACACTCACCCGCCGCCACTGCCGCTGCGGAACCGCCTGAGGACCCTCCGGGAACATGGTCTGTGTTCCACGGATTTCTGGTCACACCGTATGCAGAAGTCTCCGTCGTTGACCCCATCGCAAACTCGTCCATGTTGGTCTTGCCAACCATCACTGCCCCCGCCTTTTCGAGATTGAGGACTGCCTCTGCCGAGTAGGTCGGGACAAAGTTTTCCAGTATTTTTGAGGAACATGTGGTGCGCATCCCCTCCGTGCACAGATTATCCTTCACTGCGACAGGCACCCCCGCAAGAGGTCCTGTCAGCTCGCCTTTCTCAATTTTTTCCTGTACGGCTGCCGCCGCCTTCAATGCCTGCTCTCTGTCAATCGTGACATAGGCATTGATGTCACTTTCTCTCTCATCAATCCTTGACAGCACGGCTTCCATGGCTTCTACAGCCGTGACCTTGCCCTCCTTGACCGCCGCAGATAGTTCCACGGCGCTGTATGATAAAATATCCATCTTCATGCCCTCCAAAGAAAATTCATATGATATACGTCTAATCGAATGTTTTTGGCACCATGAACATATTGTCCTTTTCACCGGGCGCATTCTTTAACGTTTTCTCACTCTCATCGCCGTTTGTCACCACATCCTCGCGGAACACATTCTGTACAGGAAATACATGGGACATCGGCTCAATGCCTGTCGTATCCAGCTCCGCTAATTTGTCAATATAGTCGAGCATCCTGCCCATATCCGTCTTTGCCTGCTCCCGCTCCTCGTCTGACAACTCCAGCTTGGCGAGAATCCCGACATATTCGATTGTCTCGTCCGTAATCACATTTGCCATATTTACCTCCTATTGTTTCCGTTCCTCGTATTATTACAACAACGTCCCGCCGGGCTCTCAATCATAAAATCCTTCACGCCGCAGGAGTTTTGCAAACTCAAAAATCTGTTTTCCCTCCACGTCAAAAGAGAATATAAAAGAAAATCCAATCTCCTTCTCATCACTTTTTGCGATATTATCCTTTAAATCCTGAACTGTCAATCCTGCGTGATAAAAATCTGAAAGATAGTCCTCCACGCCATAGGCTTCATAATCGTATTTCATTATCTTATCATACGAATACGCCAATGCTGTCTTTCGCTTCATTTTCGTAGACACTGTTATCCTGTCAAATGAAATCTCAATATCACAATACCCCTTGACGCTGATTACCGGAACCGGATAGGATGCTCTTGACCAGCCTCCGTCGTTCGTTTTGTAATAATGATTATTGTACCATCCAGACTCGATCTCAAAGATTCCGTGAAAGAGCGCAAACTGAAGCTCCGCTTCTTTCATTTCCAATTCATGGTATATTGTATTGATATCACCTAACAGCTTATCCCGCTCACACCCTGATTCCGCCAACTTACTCATTGCCTGCACCCCACGCTTTGTCCATGGCGTTCTTCCCAGACGAAACTTAGAAAGTCTTAGGTGATGTCTTTTATCACCTTAGATTTTCTTTTCGTCTTCTAATCCCGAACCTTAATATGCACCTCGCGCAGCTGCTGCTCTGTGACATCGTTTGGCGCGCCGCACATCAAATCCTGCGCGGAACCGCTCATTGGGAACGCAATCACTTCCCTGATGTTCTCCTCATTCTTCAGCAGCATCAGCATCCTGTCAATCCCCGGCGCCATGCCTGCATGTGGCGGCGCACCGAACTGAAATGCCTGATAAAGCGCCCCAAACTTTGATTTTAATGTTTCCTTATCATAGCCTGCTATCTCAAATGCTTTTTCCATAATTTCCATGTCATGGTTCCTGACAGCGCCGCTTGACAGCTCCACACCGTTGCAGACGATATCATACTGATACGCGAGAATATCCAGCGGATTCTCACTGTTTAGCGCCTCTAACCCGCCCTGCGGCATGGAAAACGGATTGTGCGTAAAGCCAATCTGCTTTGTCTCAGGGTCACGCTCAAACATTGGAAAATCGTTGATATAGCAAAAACGGTATGCATTCTTTTCACACAGGTCAAGCTTCCCGCCAAGCTCTATGCGCAGCTGTCCCGCATAGTAGTTCGCGCGCTCCTCCCTGTCTGCGATAAAGAAAATAGTATCGCCTGCTTCCAGTCCTGCAAGCACGGCCAGCTCCTGTTTGAGCTCCTCTGGAATAAACTTGTCAATCGGTCCCTTGTACGTCCTGTCCTCTGCAACCTCAAGATAGCCAAGACCCCCCATTCCCATGCCCGTCGCAAAGTCCAGCAGCTTTTCATGGAAGCCCTTTGACATCTCAGCGTGCACCTTGATTGCCCGCACCGTCCTGCCGATAAAGGGCTTAAATGAACATTTCTGGAAAAAGCCGGTCACATCCAGAATGCGCAGCGGATTCCTCAAATCCGGCTTATCTGTGCCAAATTCCAGCATCGCCTGCTGATAACTGATAATCGGATAAGGCGCCTTTGTCACTGCAAAGCCCTCAGGCGCGAACTTCTCAAATGCCGCTGAAAGTACCTCCTCACCCACCTTGAATACATCCTCCTGCGTCGCGAAGCTCATCTCAAAATCAAGCTGATAAAACTCGCCCGGCGAGCGGTCTGCGCGTGCGTCCTCGTCGCGAAAACACGGTGCAATCTGAAAATACTTGTCAAACCCGGAAGCCATCAAAAGCTGCTTATACTGCTGCGGCGCCTGCGGAAGCGCATAAAATTTGCCCTTGTATTTTCTGGACGGAACGATATAATCCCTTGCGCCCTCCGGGGATGATGCGCACAAAATCGGGGTCTGAATCTCCAAAAATCCCATCTCTGTCATCTTCTGGCGAAGAAAGCTGATGACCTGCGAGCGGAAAATCATGTTATCCTTTACCTTTTTGTTTCTGAGGTCTAAATAACGGTATTTTAAGCGCACCTCCTCGCGCGTCTCCTTTGATGTCATAATCTCAAACGGGAGCTGCTGGTATACCTTTCCCAGCACTGTCACTTTTTTTGCTTCCAGCTCAATCGTCCCTGTCGGAATTTTGGGATTGTACGTATCCTCGTCACGCTTTTCCACAAGTCCCTCGATGGAGATACACATCTCTTTGGTGATGCCCACCAAGAGTGTCGTGTCTCTCATGACTACCTGCAGTGTGCCGTACATATCGCGCAGGTCGATAAACGATACCCCGCCGTGGTCACGGATGTTTTCCACCCAGCCCGCAACCTGCAATGTCTGGCCGATGTGCTGTTCACTGATTTCCTTCATTGTAATGTCTCTGTACATTTCATATCCTCCTCAACGAATGGATTGTCTCCCAAAGTTCTGCTGCCATATTTGGAAAACAATCATGATTTATACAAAAAAATCCCAGAATACAAAATGTATTCCGGGACGGATAACTGAAACTATACCCGCGGTACCACCCGCATTGACAAAACACTGAATCATCAAAATGTTTTATCCTCTCTTACGCTTAACGTGCGCTCACGTATTACCCTACTAAGGCACTGCATGCCTGTACCTTTTCAAGTAATCTGCTCCAGAGTGTTCCCTTTGCCAGCTTCCGCGGACAGCGCTCTCAGTCGGTGACGCCGTGTTCCTGTCGTTTTCCTTGGCAAGAGTCTCTTTCATGGCATTTTCTTAAAGCCTTGCTCATTTTTATTCCAGGATTTTTTGCTGCTCTTAGAATAGCACATGCGAAAAATCATTGCAAGTATTTTTTTATTTTTTACTTCCAAATCTTTTCGTCTTGCGCCCTTTAAAACCTTTTAATCTTCTTTGTCGTATTTTTCTCAAACTCTGTCTCGCGCACTTTGAGCTTAAACACCCTCTTATAAAGCGGTGCCGTCTTGTTGTATGCGTCAATGATTTTCTGCAATTCAGCCTGCATATCCTTGATTTTCTTCTTGCCAGCGTACTCGTAATCGGGAAAAATCTCTGCCTCAATCGCCCCCTCGCTCTCGCGCACAAGCACTTCCTGTACAAGGCGGTTCTCGCCGAGCTTGTTCTCGATCTCCTCCGGCGATACATTCTCGCCGTTTGGTGTGATAATCAGGTTCTTCTTGCGTCCAGTCAGGAAGACAAAACCGTCCTCATCCACATACCCCAAGTCCCCTGTCTTTAACCAGCCGTCTGAGAGGGTCTCCTCGGTCTCTTTGGGCATCTTGTAATAGCCCTGCATCACACTCGAGCCCTTTACCCACAGCTCCTCGTCCACCACTTTTGCCTCACAGTTGGGCATCAGCCTGCCGACGGAACCGTCTTTCATAAAGTCGCCATAGTTTGTACTGATCACCGGCGAACATTCCGTCATGCCATAGCCCTGCCAGATGGTAATACCATACTTTTTGAACATTTCCAGATATGCCGGATTGAGATATGCGCCGCCGCTGCACACTGTATGGAACTGTTTGCCAAACACCTTTGCCTTGACAAGCGGTGCCGGAATCCATGCTGCCTCCTCAAGCTTCTTGGCAAGCGTCTCAATCATCAGCGGCACCATCAGAATCATATTCGGCTCAAAGAGCTTGATATTCTTCGCAACGCGCAGCAGGGAATCATTGATGCAAATCACAGAACCAATCGAAATCCCTTTGAGGATATCCATGCTCAGGCAGTATGCGTGATGAATCGGAAGCACGGACAAAATGACAATGCCAGATTCCAGCCCCATGTCCAGACAGGTTGCATTTTCCGCCAGATTCCTGTGCGTGAGCATAACGCCCTTGCTCTTGCCCGTTGTGCCTGATGTAAACATGATGGTCGCAAGCTCCTCCGGCTTGGGCGTATAGTCAAAACCAGCGCTCTGTCCGCCAATCAAATTCCACATGGACAAACCGTTTGCTAACCCCTGCGGTTCTCCTGTACAGATGATATTTTTTAATCCTCCGCAGCGGTTCTCCGCCATCTGCGCAACGCCCGCTTTTGCCTCGTCGTAGACAAGCGTCGTCACATCCGCACGGTCAAGCAGTTCACACAAATCTTCGTCCGGCAGATTCGCATCGAGCGGAACCGCCACACTCCCGCTGTCCACGATACCGAAATACGCAACCACCCACGAATAAGAAGTCGGTCCAATGACTGCGATATGCTTCCCCTGCTCCCCGAGCGATGCCAGTACCGCAGAAAAGTATTCAGAATCCTTTTTAAACTGTGTATATGTCTTTGCCTCGATCTTTACTTCCTTCTTGCCGCCGTCCCCGTTGTCCTTCACCTTATAACGGAATGCATCCTGCGCGCCGAAATTCTGCTCTGCCGCCACCAGAAGTTCCCGTATTGTATGATATGTTTGGCTCATTTTTTGACCATACCTTTCTCTATCTTGTGAGGATATTTCCTATTTACAGTTTCTCCAGATACTCCACAGCCTCCTGAACGGTGCGGATATCTGCAGCCTCCTCAGGGTTGATTTCGATATCAAGTTCTTCCTCCACCTCGCCAAGCATACTCATGAAGTCAAAAGAGCTAAACCCTAAATCCTCCATAAAACGCGACTCCGGTTTGATATCCTCCTTCTTTACTTCGACATAATTAGTGATGATGTCTGCCAATTTTTCAAACATTGTGACCCCCTGCCTTTCTTTCCTATGATTTTTAAATTAATTTGATCACTGCGCCAATCTTTAAGTTTGGATTTTCGATTCCCTTGAACATTATCTTGCACATATAGTAATAAAACAGCTCAAGCGTCTCTCTGCTGTACGCCTTTACCTGATGCTCAAAGCTAAAGTCCAGACCATTGTCCTCCGGTCTGTGCATCACAGTCAGGTAGAGACCATCCGCATAGTATCCGTTTCCATATCTCTTTGTCTTGTAACGGATATCGCCCAAATCAACCAGACCCTTTTCGCGCAGCGTCGCAGGCTGGTATGTGAGCGCCACCGTCTCATACCCCATTCCAAGAGGCGTTTGATAGACCTCTCTCTTATAATTCATGCACTCCACCGGGTCAAAATTCACGTAGCGGAACACCTCATTCTGCTTGTCCCTGATTTCATGAATGCCTTCCAAAAAGGTCTTATCCTCAGGGATAATTGTCCGAAACGGAAAACTGTGGATACGTGTACCGCCGGATTTCTTCTCAAGAAGCGTCGCCCTGCGCGCATACGCAACCATCATGGAAACATCGTCACAACTGTTCATCTTCTGCAAGTATGTGCGGATACCCATAATGAGCAGACACTGCAATGAAATGTGCTGCTCCTCACAGAATTTCATCAGACGCTCTGTCGGCTCTCCTTCCAGATGGAAAATATCAATATCCGCCGCAAAGCTGTCTGATCCTGTAGGTGCCGCCCTGAGATTGGGATTCTTTAATTTACGTCTCGCATCATCCAGCCGTTTTCTTCCATCAATACCATTGTAGATTGGCTCAGGCGCCTCAAACAATTTGTGGAAATATTCCCGGTCCCGCACGGATGCCTTGCTGCCTGCCTCGTAGGCGAAATCCTTCTCAAGCTGCTCCACATAGGAACGCATATCCGCCGGATAGGGCACATTCTCAAAGTTTGCATTACAGTACAGCTCTATGACATCCTTCATAAAGCCAATCAGAGACTGCGCGTCAAGAAATCTGTGGTCGCCCACGATATACATACCCTCAAAATTATCTGGTGTCTTGATAATGACAATCTTGTTCATCGGCTCATCCTGACCAAACGGAACACGCGTCCACGCCGTCATCTCGGCTTCTGCCTCCTCCATGGTCTTCCCGGTGAAATCCACAAAGTCGATCTCGCGCTCCTCCTTGTCCACGATGTACTGATACCACTGCTTCTCCTTCTCGTCATAGACAAGCCTTGCACGCATGGACTCACAGCGCTCATATGCCTTGTAGATTGCCTTGCGAAGCTCGTCCACATTCAGCTCAAACTCGATCGTGAGACTGCTGCCGACATTGAGAATCTCTTTGCCCGGACAGTAGTCTGCATAGTAAAAATGATACTTCTGTGCGGCCGTCAATGGATAGGTTTTAAATCCGTTTCTTGTTTTCATTCATTTCTCCTTCTCTGGAACTACATGATTTCCTCAAAAAATTCATTCAATGCCTGCTCATATTTCTCAGTATCTTTATAGTAACTCTCCGCGTGTGCAGCACCCTCCACAATCAACATTTTCTTAGGTGATGCGCAGCACTCGTAAATCTCATTGCACATGTGTGTCGGAACAAATGTATCATTGGAACCATGAATAAACAATATCGGAACCTTTGCATGCGCCACCTCACGTTTTGCATTGCACTCATCCATCCCATACCCTGCAAGTTTTCTGTTCATGAGATCCGCTCCCTGAATCACAGGAAATGCAGGAAGATGATACATCGAGTTCAGCACGTGGGTAAAGACTTCCTTCGGCGAGGTAAATCCGCAGTCAGAGACAATGCCCTTCACCTGTGACGGCAAGTCGAGTCCGCTCGCCATCAAGACAGTCGCGCCTCCCATGGAAGTTCCGTGAAGCACGATCTCAACGTCCTCCCCAACCTCCTGAATCACCCAGTTAATCCAGCCAAGCGCATCCTTCCTGTCAAGACAGCCAAATCCGATATACTCACCCTCGCTCTCGCCATGTGCCCGCGCATCCGGCAGCAGCATCGCATAGCCTCTCTTGAGATAGTAATCCGACAGTCCGATATAGTCCGACATTCCCTTGCTCGTGTAACCGTGAAAACAAATCGCAACCTTCTTCTTGCCGGCTGCCACATCGGTCTTGTCTCTGTATTCATCCAATGCTGGAAAGAATGTCGCATGGAGCCTTAGATTGTCAAAGGACATCTGAGACACTTCCCTGTGATCCTGTGCCAGCATAAATTCTTTTCTCTGCTGCATCATCGGCGCATACTGGGTCCAGTCCGTCCCGGACATCTTCATTGTCCGCTCAACTTTGGCATTGTTACGCTTCATCGTCCTCCTGTAAAAATATGCTGTCTCTCCCACGCCTGCCGCTGCAAGAACGCCCAGACAGGTCATTGTATTTTTGAGTATTCCCATTGTCTATGCCTCCGCTTTCTTCAGTGCTTCCTTGGCTTCTTTGATCTCTTTTTTTGCTTCTTTTTTAGCTTCCTTTGCTTCTTTCTTCGCCTCTTTTTTCTTGCGCTGGATAATGTCATTGAGCTTCAGCGCCTTGTCAATATTTCCCTCAACCCTGAGCTTCTGTGTCGTAAATGCCCAGACAGGGTCCATCTCACCGTCCGCGATCTTGCGGAATACCTCCGGTGTACTGATAAACATCGCATCCCTGTCATAAAACTCATACGGCTCCACATACAGTACGCCATCCTTTACTTCCACATAAAATGCGCCGCCTGCTTCCTCATCCTCGATATTAAACTGATATGCAAGATGCTCATGAATATCGCTCACATCTGCTCCCATGAATTTTCCCTTAACCTCATAAAAAAAATCTGCGTATGTCATTATTTTTCCTCCACTATTTTTATTCCTGATACAGTAAAACTTTCTTTCGACATTTTCCGACCCTCAGTCGATTTCTGTTTCATTTATTTTACCACATTTTTCGACCAGCGGTCAAGTGTATTTCCCCCAAAATTTACTGCTCTTTCTACCCCTTTTTTGTTATATATTTTACAATTGTTCCACCGGCGGAAACATGCTATACTTATTTTAATTACCCTTGAGTTACATCGCATCATAGTATTTAGAGAAAGGTGGCATCATCCATGCCTGACACAAAAAAGAACGAAAAAAAGTATGACCTGATACTGGACGCACTCCAGCAGCTTCTCGAAGAAAAAAAAATACAAAACATCTCTGTCAGCGAGATTGCACAGCGGGCAGGCATCGGAAAAGGCAGCATCTACTACTACTTTCCCTCCAAGGAAGCCATTCTGGACGCGCTGATCGAGCGCAGCTACGAAAAGCCGCTTCTCACTGCACAGAACCTCGCTGCACAGACAGAGATCTCACCGTTTACACGCATGGCAATGCTGTTTCAGGCATGTCAGAACTCCTCCACGGCATTTATCCAGCAAAACGGCAGCTCATCAGACAATGCCAGTGCGCAGGACCTTGCCTTTTTACACCAGAAATACCTGTCACATGTCATATCAGAATTAAAGGCTGATTTGACAGAAATCATCAAGCAGGGCATCCAAAGCGGTGAGATTCATTTTGATTATCCTGCCGCCCTCGCGGAGATCGTGCTGATTGTAATTGCCGTCAAGCTGGACAATTCCCTGCTTCCATCGACACCCAAAGAGACTGAAGAGACTTTAAAAGGACTAATCTCCCTGCTTGAAAAAGGAACAGGAGTCGCTCCCGGAACGCTCAGTTATCTCTCGCTGGTGCCCTTTGTATAGAGCTATAGACGAAATGGACGCGGACAGCATTCCCTGCTTGTCCGCGTCCATATTGTATTATGGCATTGTCCGCTGTAATTTTTTCACCAGATAGACAAATTCATCCTTGTAATCATCCTCGTCGGTGTCCACCTTTTTGAGCAGTGCGCGGACATTCTCAAATGAAGCCTCGCCCTTATAAGCACTGTCCCGCAAAATCAATCCAAACTCTGCAACTGCCGCCGCAAAGTAAAAGTCCTCAGACGGTTCTTTTGCATAATCTTCCTCTTTCACAGGATATTCCTTCAAAATACTTTCTTCCTCCTCCGGTTCCTTGTAGCGTATTTTGAGATTCAGCCACTCTCCGTTTTTGACACCTGTGTCCGTTTGACTCTCCTGATACTTTAACTTGGTCTCTGGTATTTCCTGCTTGGAATCTACTGGCACAATCTCATAGAGTGCCGTCACCATGTGCCCTGCGCCGATTTCCCCGGCATCTTTTGTGTCATCGTCAAAATCCTCTGTGGCAAGCGCCCTGTTCTCATATCCCAGCAGGCGGTATCCTTTGATATATGCGGGATTAAATTCAACCTGTAATTTGACATCCTTGGCAACTGTGACAAGTGTCGCCCCCATCTGCTCCACGAGCACCTTTTTTGCCTCGCCAACCGAATCAATATACGCATAATTGCCATTGCCGTGATCGGCAAGCGTTTCCATCTTATTATCCTTTATATTTCCTGTGCCAAATCCAAGCACTGTCAGATAGACGCCGGATGCTTTCTTCTCCTTAATCAGTGCATCCAGCTCACTCTCACTGCTGGGCCCCACATTCAGATCGCCGTCCGTCGCAAGAATCACGCGGTTGTTCCCGCCCTTGATAAAATACCGTTCGGCAAGCTCGTATGCGGTCTCAATGCCGTCTGCCCCGTTTGTCGAGCCTCCTGCCTCCAACGCGCTGACTGCCGCAATGATTTCTTCCTGATGGCTCCCGCTTTCTCCCTCCAGCACCACGCAGTCCTCGCCTGCATACGTCACAATCGACACCGTATCCTTCCCGCCAAGCTCCTGCACCAGCATCCTAAGAGCCTTCTGCAAGAGCGACAGCTTGTCGTCCGTGTACATGGAGCCTGAGACATCCAGCAAAAATACAAGATTCGAATCCGGCGCCTCACTAAAGTCAATCTCCTGCGTCTTCAATCCTATCTGCAATAGTTTTGCTTCCTGATTCCAAGGGCAGTCTCCGATCACTGTCGTGACGCCAAAGGGCTCCTTTTTCTCAGGCAGTTTATAGTCGTAAGAAAAATAATTGAGCATCTCCTCGATGCGGACAGCTCCCTCTGGAATTTCCATCAGTGTATACCCGTCCTCAATCATTCGGCGCAGATTGCTGTAGGATGCCGTGTCCACGTCCGCTGAAAATGTGGAGAGCGGGTCATTTGCCACCGCTTTAAATCCCGGCTCCTCCAACGCGCTGTACTCCTCTGTGTTCCAGTCCGGCAACGCAATATCCGCAGGCGCCGCACAGACATCCATCTCGTAAAACGCTGCCTCCCCGGCAATCTGCATTCCACCTTCTGCCCCGGCATCGCTGGACACCCTGTCACTCTGTACGATGTTCTTTGACGGAGCATCTGCCCGCGGCGTATCCGCCATCCCAGCATCCGCCCCGCCTGTATTTGCCCCGCATCCATAAAGTGACACCGTTGTCATAATCAGGCTCAACAGCACGCAAACAATTCTCTTTTTCATCCTATCCCCATCCCTTCCATGTCTGTTTCGTTTTTGTTATCATATTCTTATTATAAATACGAAACGGACCTTGGGAATTTATGGTTATTTAAGAAATAAAATAAATAAATTATTTACAGCTGCGTCATCCCGCCAACCAGAATCAGCCTGTTATCGTCATATATTTCTTGAAACTGATTCATACCAAGAGGATTCGTGCCGCGCCCCGCCTCGATCGTGTAGCCGGGTCGGTTGTACGCCTCAATAAACCAGTCCTTATAGCCCGCATAACCCGACGCATAGGGCGTCTCCTCCACCTGATAGCCGCTCACTTTCCCAAAATACTCTGCGATGCGCCTCGAACGCTCTGGTTCATAGTCCAGATATTTCCAGTAGATCACCTCGCCCTGCGTGTGATATGCCAGAATCAGCTGAAAATCATGGGCGGTCGTAAAGTGATACATGTTGATGCTCTCCACCGCTGACAAGGGCGCCTCTCCCACAAAATCCCGCGGTGCAGGCGACGTGTAGCCCTGTGCAAACTTAATCTTCCTCGCATTCTCCCAGCCTGCCGGAAACTGTAAGTTCAAGTCCACACCGTTGATATTTGCCTTCCAGCCGTCAGGATACGGAATAGACGGATAATCCGATGCGATTGCCATCGTCTGTTCGAGATACTCTTCACTGCGTATCATGCCATTCACAAGATCTGCACCATCTGGATTGACCATCGGAATCAAAAACAGACTATATTTCTGAAACAGCTCTCTGGTATCCTCTCCATATAGGTCCTCTCCCTCCGCATACGCCTTCGCATACGTCTCTGCAAACTTTAATAAAATCGGTGTCGTAATCCACTCATTTGCATGAAAACATGCATTGTAGCACACCTGTGTCTCACCCTCGCCAAATTGCAGATAACATACATCCCTGCCCATGACACTCTTCCCAATGCACCCCGAAATCAAAAATGGATAGCGCACCTTCAATCCCTCCAAGACCAAGTCGGTCAGACTGGATGTGTACGGTACTCGCTCATCGACAAGCGCAAAAGAAAAAGGAACGTAAATCCGCGTTCCTATCTGTAGCTTCATGGGGTCAAGCGACGGGTTTGCCGTCAAGATGGCTGACACCAGCGTATCATATGTATCGGCGATTCCCCACAGGGTATCCCCCGCTGTGATGACATGCGTCGTATAACCGCTCAGGTACGGTGTGAGCTTCGCCCATACGGTTCTGTCCACATAACAGCCCACGCCTTCCCCCATAAATTCTTTGAGCGCGTTGCAAGTCATTCTGTCAAACTGGCCATTGATTTGATTTAGATACCCTGCCCTGTTCAATGCCAGTTGCAGATACTGCACTGCAACGCCTACATCTCCTACATAAATATTTCTCATAAGTTTCTGTTTCCATCAAATCTCATATTTCTATAATCTATGCTTAAAAAACAGAAATATACATTTTCAATCTTATTTAAATGATTTTGCACAGACTGTCCTGAATGCCTTTCACGACCTCTGGCTTATTCATGGAATACACATGAATATGCTTGATTCCGTTGGCGATCAGATCAATGATCTGGTCTGTGGCATAGATGATGCCCGCCTGCTGCATCGCCTCTGGATTTCTGCCAAAGCAGTCCACGATACTGCGAAAACGCATCGGCACATTACATCCAGACAGCTTTACAGCACTTTGCAGCTGGGACGGTCTGGTAATCGGCATAATCCCCGGAATCACCGGAACGCCGATTCCCGCCTCGCGCACACGCGAGAGAAAATTATAGAAAATATTGTTGTCAAAAAACATCTGCGTCGTCAGATACGCACAGCCCGCATCCACCTTTTTCTTGAGGTTCAGAATATCCTCCTGTGTGTTCTCTGACTCCACATGTCCCTCGGGATAACACGCCCCGCCGATACACATGCCGCCAAATGCCTGAATCTCCTCCACCAGCTCTGACGCATAGTGATAGGTGGTAAACGGGTCCCCCTCAAAATCCTTGGGTCTGTCGCCGCGCAGTGCAAGCACGTTCTCTATGCCCGCCTCCCTCATCTGCGCAAGTGCCTGCAAAATCCCTTCTTTCGTCGCGCCAACACAGGTCAGATGGGCAATTGTTGTGACACCATACTCCTCCTGTATGCCCTTTGCGAGCTTTAACGTATTGCCGCCCGTGCTGCCGCCCGCACCGTAGGTCACACTCATATAGCTTGGTTTTAATTTTGCGACCCCGTATGCCGCTTCTTTCACCGACTCATAATTGGCTGTCACCTTAGGCGGAAAGACCTCAAAGGACAGCGTCACATCATTTTTCAGTAATATTGTGTCTAATCTCATCTCTTATACTTCCTTTACTTTTTATCCAGCTTTGCCTCAAATTCCTCCTCTGGAACAGGCTTGCTATAGCGGTATCCCTGCGCCACATACGCACCAATTTCCATCATCAGTTCTGTGTCGTTCTCGTTCTCCACGCCCTCACACACCACCTGCGCATCCAAATCCTGCGCGAGATTGACGATGTTTTTCATGATCTTTACCTGCCGTACACGGTTCTCATTATTTAACAAAAACGAGCGGTCTAATTTAATGACCGACGCAGGAATCTGCTCGAATACGCCCAGTGATGAATAGCCAGAGCCAAAGTCATCAATGGAGAGCCGAATCCCTTTCTTGCGCAGAATCTCGACCGTCTCCTTCACTTTGTGCTGCTGAAGCTCCTCCACAACAAGTGTCTCTGTGATCTCGACCTCTATGTACTCTTTGGGAATCTGGTACTTGTCCATGATTGCCTCAAACTGCTCCGGGAAATTTTCCTTCACGAAGTGGATTCTTGAAAAATTGCAGGAGATCGGCACTACCCGCTTTCCCTCATCCATCCGCCGCCGCAACAGCTTGCAGGCACTCTCCATGACAAAAAAGTCAATCTCTGTGATGCGTCCGGTCTGCTCATAATAGGGCACGAAAAATCCCGGTGCCCGAATTGCGCCGTTGGCTGTCGGGTCCTTAAAGCGCACCAGCGCCTCCGCGCCCACAATCTGTTCGCTCCTGATATCCACCTTGGGCTGATAATACGCCACAAAATCCTTTTGAATATCGACTGCTTCGAGGAGCTTCTCCCTGTCGTGGTGCTCCTTTAACTGCACGCGCAGATTTTCATCATAAATCCTGATCTCATTGCTGTAGCTGTTTTTCAACAGGTCCGATGCCTGTATCGCATAGGAGATCGAGACCTGTATATCACTGCTTCCCGGCGGGATACAGCACACGCCCATCGTGACCGGCATCCGCATGTCCGCCGCCTCGTATATGCGCTGTGTAATCCTGTCCTCTAACTGCGCAAGACGCGACTCAAGCTGCTCTAATGTGTCGTACGCCACAAACAACACGAAATTATCACCGTGGCTTCTGGCATAAAGCTCTTTCTCGCCGTCAATGTTCTCCGATAAAACCTGAACCATCAGCTCAAGAATCTTTTGTCCCGCGTACCATCCGTACAATGTATTGTACCGTCGGAATTGACAGATATCCATATAGGCAAGGGCATATTTTTGATTCTTGTCCGACGCAAGACGCAGCTGCGCACGGTATTTGAGATAATTCAAATTCCAGATATTGAGCTCTGCATCCTTATACATCAGCTTCTGTATGCGCCTGCTGTCGCGCAGCATGTGCAGCATCACCAGTACGACCGCCGCCGCAACCAGAACAATAATGGCAATAATCAGCACACTGTGCGCCCTGATAAAGCTTTCCACGCTGTTTTTGGCGAAGAGATTGTCCTTGAGCATATAATCACTGACCATCTTGTCGCTCACTTCCATCAGCTCTTTGTTCAAAATCCCCAGCAATGGAATGTCTGTCCCCGCCTTGACTGCCATATAAATGACATGTGTGTCATTTAGTACGCTCCGAATCTCCAGCTTATTCAGACGCAGATTCGAACCGAGAAGATACTCTGACAGATAGCCGTCGCAGATCGCTGCATCCGCCTTCCCCTGACTGACCGCGCGCAGACACTCAAGCTGTGAGTCAAAGAACAGAATCTGTGCATCCTCATTGACCAGCGATGCGACGTTCTCCTTCTCATCCCCGTTTTTTACAGCTGCCAGTATACCGATCTCGTTTGCCTTGCTGTCGCGGTCCATGATAATAACGTGCGGCACTTTGGCGTAGGCTTTGGTCACAGTGATTCCGGCATTGCGCATACTCTTTGGCGTATCTGCGCAGTAATCCAGCAGATCAATGCTGCCATCTGACAGTGCCTGCTTTGCCTCCTCCATGTTTGCAATCTTGACATAGGCAAAGTTCAGCCCTGTAAGCACGGAGATCTCATCCAGCACCTGTTTGGTCAATCCGTGATACGCCCCTTCATTCTCATAAGAAAACGGATAATACCCATCCAAATAACCGACCGTGACCGTTTTCTTATTCTCTATATATGCCTTCTCATCATTGGTCAGCAGAATCGTCTGATCCAGCCTGCTGTCATAATACTTTGTGATCAGCTCATTCTCAAGATCCGGGCGCTTCATCTTGATATCCGCAATGCCTTGGTTTAGTTCCCGCATCACCTCATCATTGCCTTTATAAGAGATATAGTAAATTGGCATCGGCGCAAATCTGCCGACAATGCGCTGCCCGTCTTGAATCTCTGTAAGGGAGTGCACCATCGCATCAATCTCTTTTGCATCAAGTGCTGCGCGAAGCGCTGCGGTGCTGTCATACTCTGTTACTTTGGGATGCTGGATGCCATGATCGGCAAGATACTCATAAAATTCATCTTTTCTGACATACGTTTTCACCACGCCAAATGCCGCCTGCTCCATCGCGCCAAAATCCTCATAGGGCAGCTCGCTATCGCCATTCACTGCGATCGTGCCAAAGGTATACCCGCTTGCAAGATTCGCATATTGATAGATTTCAGCCCTTTGGGCGGAATACTGTGCCGAACCGACCAGATCAATCTTCTGGTCTGCCAAGAGCTGCAACGCTGCATCCCAGCTGTCACACTCCACATACTCAATCTGCCAGTTGACATAGTCGCACAACGTCTCAAGATATTCTACATCCATGCCAACATACATGCCGTCCTCATTTTTCTCATGATAGCCATCCATAGGAAAAAATCCCACTTTCACAACGCGCTTCTGCGCGCCCTGCACCTGCGGCATGCCATAGAATCCCCCCATGTCGCCCAAACACAGAAACAGCAGCATAACAGCAATCAGCAGCCCCGTCCAACCTTTTACCCTTCTTCTTTGTCTGTCATCCATTGTTACCTACCTCATTTTACACTACGCCAATATCTTTTGCATTGTCACATTAGGACATGTACATTATTATATCATGGTCGGTCACTTTTTCAAATAAATTTTTCTCCCCCGAACGCCGCAACATCTCCGACAACGATCACCGCCGGCGTCTGAACCCCTGCTTCTTGTGCCTTCGCCGCGATCTCATCAAGCCTTCCGCGCACGGTCTCCACCGACGCGCCAAATGTTCCGTGAACCACCGCTGCCGGGGTGGACGCTTCCTTTCCAGCACCGATCAGCCCCTGTGCGATCTCGGATAGCTGCCCAAGTCCCATCATAAATACCAGTGTGCCCTCAAGCCGGGAAAGCGCCGCAAAATCAATGCCCGAACACATCGCTAAATCCTGTCCTGCCTGATGTCCCGCAATCACATGAAAGCTTCTGCTGACTGCTCTGTGTGTCACTGGAATCCCGGCAAGGGCAGGTATGGCGACACAGGAGGAAATCCCCGGGATATACGCTGCCAGAATCCCCGCGCTTCGAAGCGCCATCATCTCCTCCATGCCCCTGCCAAACACAAAAGGGTCGCCGCCCTTGAGCCGGACGACCAGTCCGCCCTCGCGCGCCTTCTGTATCAGGAGGCTTTGAATCTGTTCCTGCGTCCTGCTGTGCCTGCCGTACCGCTTCCCCACATAGATCCGCTCGCACCGCTCTGAGGCATGCTCCAAAAGCTTCTGATCTATCAAATCATCATACACCAGAACCCGCGCCTGCCGTATCGCGCGCAGCCCCCGCACTGTGATCAAATCCGAGCTGCCGCAGCCTGCACCGACTAACAGCACGCCCGCTGTCTTGATCTCTTTGCTGGTTCCATAGGCTTCCAGCCGGCGCATCGTCTCCTCCTCATCAAACACTGCATCGCGGTCCATGCAAATTCCCGCCATGTCCTTTAGGAACGCCGCCCGCCTGCCGTCATCCCGAATATATTTCTTCGCCAGAGGTCTGAGACTGCCCAGATATGCAAGGATTTCATCCATATCTGCCGGTATCATCGAAGCAATCCTGCTTCGAAGCGCTGCCGCCGTCTCCGGGCTTGTGCCCTCCGTCGAGATGCCAATGCTGAGACTGCCTTCCTTCACAAGTGCCGGAAACAGAAAACTGCACGCATTCTTGTCATCCACTACATTGACAAGAATGCCTCTCTCTTTGCAGAGCCTTGCAATTTCTGCGTTGACTCCTGCATCATCCGACGCTGCGATGACAAAGCACATCCCCGTCAAATCCGACGGCTCAAATTTTCTCCTTATGACACAGATGTCATTTTTCAGTGCTGTCTGTTCCAGCAGTTCAGACACCTCTGGCGCCACAACCGACAAAGCAGCCCCATATGGAAGCAGCTTTTGCAGTTTATGCAGCGCAATCCGCCCCCCGCCTGCGATCAGACCATTCTTCCCGCCTATATCTATAAAAAAAGGAAAATATGCCATTGCCGAAACCTCTCTATCTCTGAAAATCCTCTTCCTCACTGCTGCCCTGACATAGGAAACACCCCATTCTACATGCTCCTTTGCACTTAAAAGACCTCCTGTCTGTGCAGCAGCTCCAATATGGCATAAATCACTGGCTGATGCAGCATATAAATCTCAAACGAATGCCTGCCCAGCCACTCCACCGGAGAAAACAGGCTTTTTTCCAAAAGCTGCATTGCATGTCTGTTCCTTGTCAGATGGCAGGTAAAATATCCAGCCAGAAACAAAAACAGCCACGGAAACAGCGAAAAATAATCTGTCGAATAAAAACCCGGCTGCGGAAATCCCAAATAAGCCGTCAGCAGATTTCGATAAATCCCCTCCGGCATCTTCACAAAATTCCAATGCTCAAATCCAAGCCAGCCCTCATTGAGATTCCTAGTTAAAAAAAACAGCCCAAAGCTGCCCGCCATCCCCGCCGCCGATGGAATCCGCCGCAGCCATCTGTCAAACACCTGCATCAGCAGCATACAGGAACCAATGAGCGTCAGCACGCCAAACACCACCCTGTCCTGCGGCATCACTGCCAGTGTCACCGCCGTAATCACCGCACCGCCCAGAAAGACCACCAGCCCCCGCCTGCGTGCGCGGCTGCCAAGCGGTCCGCAAAAGCCGGACAGGAAAATAAACGTCCAGCAAATTCCCTGCTGCCAGATATAGGCTCCCTCGGACTTGTACCAGTTCCAGTCAAGCCGGTATATGTATACCAAATCCCAGATCATATGATAGGCGATCATATTGAGAAGTGCCACACCGCGGATGCCGTCCAGTTTTTCGTATCGCTTTTTCTTATGAATTTTATTCAACTTTTCCCAGCTCCATCCTGTATCCGTCCTGCCAAAATGTCATAAATCCATTTTAGCAGGATATATCGAGGATGTCCATACAAAAAAGACAAAAGAAAACCCTCCTCTCCTGAAAGTCTCCTTTTGTCCTATTTGTATTTCTTTATTAAATATTCACGCTTTTTATAGTACTACCGCTGCTCCTCCGCCCGGACAATCCATTCCAGCTTCTGATCCACAATCAACAATAATCATCTTTTTACATTCGATATAATCTTTATAAAAACATATCTGTTTGTTATCAGCATTTGCAAGAAATGTGATCTGTTTTAATATATCCATCCCCAATATCGTCTCTTTTACCCTTTTATCAAATGTAATCCATATATCCTGCTCGCCCATATCTATATTGCCAATAGTAAACTGCATTACATGATATTTATAAAACTTTACACCTGAACCTTCTATAAATCCACCAAATAGTTTTGTATCACATTCAATAAATTCCTCTTCCTTCATATGTTTATCAAATTCCTTATAGTTACAGCATGTATACTTTGCTCCTGTGTCCACCACATACTGAATAATTCGTACTTTCTCAGTATACACTATACATTCAACTGAAAACCGCTCATCCTTTAATCTCGTACTGTACACCTACTGCCCCTCCATTATTATAACTCCCGCCAAGGACGCAAATCTTTCCATCATCTTCCAGTCTGTCCCGTTCGTCGATAAGTTCATCATAGGAGTCATCCGATGTACTAACACAATACAGATATCCTTCATCATCTACAACCTTGTCATAGCTATCTATGATATATACATACTTGCAATCTTTATACAAGCTCCTAATTTCCATATCGGACTTTAATACCTTCTCATTCAATATTTTTAGCATAACACGCTTCCCTCATACTTATCAGATTTTGAATAAATTGTTATCAAACATCCCAAATGAAACAGTCAGACATTTTACCAAACAATGATTATCCTCTATACTCGTACTGTACACCTATTGCCCCCATTGTTATAGCTCCCACCGATGACACAGCATTTTCCCTCATTCAACAGACGGTTTTTGATTTTATACTTTACATCAGACATTCAATTCCTCATTCATTTTTTTCAGACAACGGCTTCGACAATTGTTTTTGTTCCTATTTTTAATTCTTTGATGCCCACTTTTTTATTTTTGTTAAAATTAAAACTCAGCAGATATCCCTTTTTCTGATGATAATCATCTAGATAATCTGCAAGCTGCTGCTCTCCTCTTTCATTGTATTCATTGCCACGCCATATCTTTAATTCAACGATAAACTGCTCTCCTAGATAATCTACAATCACGTCCGTGCGTCTCTCATCTCTTGTTCGTGCCTCAATATAATAATTTCCTATACCGTTTATGATTGGCTTTAGATATAACAGAAAAAACTTCCGTCCGTTTTCCTCAAGAAACCGCTCTCCATTATCACCATAAATATCATTAAAATGCTCCGTAAACTTTGTAAGAACCAAATCCATGTCAAGCTTTCCATCATGCACGAACTGGTTTCTGTCCAAACTGCCATATCGGTATGCTTCGCTCTTAACTGCCTCTTCTGTAATAAACATATTAAGAAGCCTCATTTCAAAAATACGGTTTGCGATTACTACTCTGCCATTTTCTTCTTTCAGGAAGCCAAACATTACCCCCATTTCAATCGGTTTCACATCTGGACTGTAAGAAATCTGTTTCCCACGATATATGATATCCTCAAGAATGTTTCTCAAATCCTTGTATATGTCTAACTGCCTTATCATGCTGTCAAATAAAGGCGCTTTATCCTTCAGGATCATTTTTACCGCCTCTTCTATGCCTTCCTTTGTCCATGCCACTCCATAGCCTTCAAAACCATGAATATCTGGAATTCTTTCATCCAGCAAACGACATATCCTAGAAACAAGATAAGGATAACCAAAAGTATAATTATATATGCATTCCGAAACAGTGTTTATATTCATTCCTGTATGATTATCTTCCTCATATTCCTGCAACATGGATGCAATCTGCATCGCTGAAAAACTCATATCCAAATCAAAATCCTCTGCAATATTCCACGGACTATTATACTGGTGTTTCGAATCAGGGCGCAATTTTAATTTCAGGTTTTTGATATCATACACTCCTGCAAGGATAACAGAATGAAATATATCCTTATTTTTACGGTCAAGATAATACCCGCGCAGCATTGACAAAAAACTGATAAACACCTGGTTGTTTGATGCACTGTCCACTTCGTCAATCAGCAAGACAACCGGATTTTTTGACATCTTGCACAGCCTGCTTATACCAAAAAACAATTTATCCATAGTGGCTTTTTCATCATTTTTTATTGCTAAAAATTTTTCAAAAGCCTCCTGTTCTATATTCTCTGTCAGATTGCTGTCATCTTCATAAATTTCCGCAATTTGCTCTATAAAAGCAACAACAAAGGCATATTCATCTCTAAAATTAGCATCACTCAGCTTCTGGAAATCTAATGAAATAACAGCATAATCATTCCTAAGATATTCTGCAAGCGCCCTTAACGTTGTCGTTTTCCCATACTGTCTGCCCCTGTTGATAACAAAATAACTGCCCCTGTCCACATATCGTACTTTGATTTTCTTCAATCTGTCATCCAGCCGTACCATGTAATGCATATCCGGTTCACATTGTCCCTCTGTATTGAAATAGCGCCTCATTCTTCCCACCTTTTTCCCTTCCAAAGCAGCAAAACATATTTTTAATATGCCTCATTATATCATTTTACTTATGTCCTGTAAATACCTCTACCGTTCCTCCTCTGCCCTGACAATCCATTCTAATTTCTGTACATAGACACGGTACTCCGTGATTCCCATCTCCCGCAGCTGTTTTTCGATCTCTTTATAATAGAAGCTACAGATGATCAAATGACGCTTCTCCTCCGGAATTTCAAGAATTTTCTCAGGTTCTCTGATTTCTATGCCCATCCTGGAACGCCCCCATTTGTTCTCATCATTGTCCACCAGAAATGCGGGGCGGTATCTGCTGCCCCACTTTTTCATATAATCCTCAAACATCATACCAGAACCAAAGAGAATGATCTTCTTTCCCTTGCTGCCCTCAAACATGCCTGTCAGTTTCTGTATGTACTCCTGATAGGAACGCTCCGGGTCATAGATGCCTGTGTGTTTTGGCTTTCGCTCCTCCTGCGGCGGAAACTTCATATAGTCCCTGCCAAGTGTCATGAAAAGATAGTTTTCATATCCGACCGGAACCGGTATCTTTCGTCCCTCAAATTCCAGTAGCGTCGTTGTCTCGAAATCAGCGGCATTTAAGATTCTGTGCTTTCCCGCCCCAGTAAATATCGCCATGTCCTTTGAAGGCGCTGTGTTGAGACGCATGGCATAATCGAGTTTTTTACATAAATACTGGTATGGAATAAAAACTGACACAAGCGTCAGTATTTTCCAAATCCATGATGGAATCCTGTCAAATCGCTTTAGCTCTTTTCCATATATCTTTGCAGTTAACCAGATACAGACTCTATTGATTTTATGTTCCTTGGAAGCCAGCCTTTTTTCATCATCCGTACAGTAATCCATTGGCAGAATGTCTATCCAGATGCCAAGATTACAATTATGTCCTAATTCGCGCTGC